>Ga0123353_10018943_pt1 | contig 10206 bp, 11 predicted proteins | sample TergutLab28metaG_3_FD_92763 | JGI IMG/M metagenome (GOLD analysis project Ga0123353, IMG submission 92763) | Labiotermes labralis P3 segment gut microbial communities from Petit-Saut dam, French Guiana - Lab288 P3 | ecosystem: Host-associated > Arthropoda: Insects > Digestive system > Gut ...
GAATATAATCGACGGAATTTTAAAAATAAACGACCCGGCGGTGCTTAACGGCGTCGCGGAGGCGATGCTGGCGGATGCTCCGGATGCTGACGCGCCCGCGCGTCCGGCGGCGCCGGTTGTTGTCGCGGCCGAGCCCGCTATGCGGCCGGGGACGGCCGTCGGCGCCGAAATTTTAATCGCGGCGAATGCGGATGCGATCGGATCGGAAGAAAATGAGACCATTCCGGGTCAGGCGGCGCGGCAGGCCGTTCGGGAGGGGATAAAACCGGCGGCCGATACGGACGCGGTAATACTTCCGGCGGCCGCGACAAAAATCACAGACGAGGGTCCCGAGACGGACGCGGCCGTAAAGATACGCGCGGAGGTTGAACGCCCGACGGCTGCGGTCCGGCAAAATTTCAAAGATTCGATGGTCAAAAAGTTTTTTATCGATTTGCGTTCGTTGAACGCGGAGGAGTTTACTAAAAAAACGGCTTCGCTGGCGGAGGGCCTCGAACGCGCGGGCAAGCGGCTGCCGCCGTCGGAAATCAAGCTCCATTCGGAACTAAAAAATTTGGGCGACAACCTGCGTTTTATTTCGCAGCTTAAGGATTTGATCTACGTGCAGATACCGCTCGTCGTGAACGAACGGAAGACGGCCTGCGAGTTGTACGTGTTCAAACACGGCGGGCGCGCGAAACGCGCTGACGGGAGCGTGTGCGCGTTAGTATGCCTCGACACGGCGAACCTCGGAAGAGTCGAGGCGTATATCGTGAAGGACAATAGGAGCGTCCTTTGCCAATTCCGCGTGCCGGAAGGCGAGGACGGAGAGCCGTTTCGATCAAACGTGCGCCTGCTCGCGGACGGGTTGATGAGATACGGATATACGCTCGGCGGCTGTACGTTCATCGAGCGGACGGAGGCGTTCGGGTTGATAAGTAACGAGCCGGGGGCGGACGCGAAGCCTGCGCCCGAGGGGAAGTATATGTTCGACGTGAGGACGTAAATAAGGGGCCGGCGTATTTCCCGCGAGCCCCTTACATACTTTTTTTATTCATTTTACCCGTATTTGCCCGATCCTCTGGCCGAAAGCCTCCGCTTCCTTGAGTTCCTTCGCGCCGGGGTATTTCATCCCGATCGACGAACCCCTGCAGAAGAAGCCCTCGTCGTGGACCTTGATCCCTTTCGGTTCCAAGATCGTCTTCAATTGATCGAGCGCGACGCCCGACGGTTTCCCCGCCGTCGAAAAAACCACGACGAGCTTGACTTCTTTCGGATCGATGCTTGTGGCGAACTTGCGCATCCTCCCCGAGACCTTGCCGAAGTAGATGCCGCTTCCTAAGAACAATATGCCGACGTCCGTCACCACCGTATGTTTTTCAAGCGGATCGGACGTTATTCTCGCCCCGGTCGAAATAGCTTCCGCCACCTTCTTGGTGCGTTCCTTTCGCGAATAATACAGGACTCTGTTTCTCATTTACAAAAACTCCCTTCGTAGGATATCAGCCTATATAGACGGCCGTTTATATTAACTACGGCTTGTGCGCCTGTAGATAAATAACTTAAAAAAAGCGAAACGTCTTTTTTTCGGATGCGACGACGCCGCTCAGCGCGCAGACGCCCCAGAATCGCATGCCCGCGGACGGGACGCCGATCAAGTCCGAATGGTTGATGTACAGCTGTATCCTGGTGCCGGTGACGTCGAGCGTCATCCTGTAGAGTTTTTCTTCCGTGGCGGAGTTGACGACGGTCTCCGCGCAAACGATCTCCGCCAAGATATCGTAAGAGAAATCGTTTTCGTCGTTCGGCTGGAAATATGTTTCGACTATCGAAAAGAAATCTTCTTTCACCATACGCCCGCGTATCGCGTTCGACGCCTTCTCGAGGCAGGCCTCGAGCCTTTTTTCGGCGCCGGCGTCGCCCGAGCAGGCTTTGCGCAGCAGCATCTTCACGCGCTTAGCTTCCTGCTTTTTAAACGCCGTCTGTTTCTTGTTTTTTAAGAACGGGAGCAGGATCTTGCCGGTCGCCGAAAGCGCGGATATGGAAAGCGATTTGATCTTGCCGGGCGCGGACGGCGGTTTCAACAACTTGACGACGAACTGGTTCAGCGTTTTCTTGTCGTAGAAGAGGATCAGCGTGTCGTTGTCGACGTCTTCGGTCTCGACGTTCACGGCCTCGACATTGCAGTCGGATTCCGCGAACGGGTAGCACTTGCGCAGCGAGACGGATTTATTTTTTTTCAGGACGCCGGAAAACCCGAGCCCGATACCCTTGCCGAAATATTTGAAGCAGTCGAGCGTCATGTCTTCCGAATCGAAGCCGGTAGTATATTTGGATTCGCACGTGCGGAACGAATTCTGGATCAGGCTGTCGAATTGTTTGCCTGCTTTAAGCTGGCTGAAGCCGACGGCCCTGAAATATTTGTCCATCAATTTCTCCCTGAAAATGAATTATAGTACATTATAAATATATTTTCGGAAAACTCAATAATTAAATATAAATTTCTTCCACAAAATTTTAGTAATATTATTGCGATTTTTTTACAATCAGAATATTATTACATGAATGTTCGACAAAACCGAACTGATTATCATATAATTTGTCAGCGTCACGGGTGAAAAATGAGAATACGAAAATTGATTTTTTTATCGGCCGCGTTTTTCGCGTCGTCTATATTTATTATATCGGCTCACGGCCGGGAAGGCGTGAAGACCGTCGTGATTTCGTTCGCGGGGGATTGTACGCTCGGCGTCGATTCGCGCTACGGTTATACGAACAGCTTGAACGACGTCTTTATCAAGGAAGACAGAAGATACGGCTATTTTTTCGAAAACGTGGCCGGGATCTTCGCGGCGAGCGACTTCGCCGTCGTGAACCTCGAGGGGCCGCTCACCGCCGCGAGGCGCGCGCAGGACAAGGAGTTCGCGTTTAAAGGCCCGCCGGAATATGTTAACATCCTGCAGGACGGGGGCGTCGGCGCGGTAAATCTTGCAAACAATCATTTCGGCGATTATTATGAACGCGGAGAGGACGACACGAAGGCCGCGCTCGAGGGCGCGGGGATCGGGCATTTCGGCGCGGGGAACGGCTTCACAACCGAAATAAACGGCGTGGTCGTCGGCTTCTTGGGCTACAAAGGCTGGTCGTCCGGCGTTACGGTCAAAAATAAGGTCGCGTCGGACATAGCGGAATTAAAAACGAACGGCGCGGCGATCGTCGCGGTCAGCTTTCACTGGGGCGACGAGCAGGAAAATTATCCGAACGCGACGCAGAAAGAGCTCGGGCGGGCGGCGCTCGACGCGGGCGCGGACGTCGTTTTCGGGCACCATCCGCACGTCATACAGGGCATCGAAGAATATAACGGCAAATTCATCGCGTACAGCCTCGGCAATTTTTGCTACGGGGGACACAAGAACCCGGCGGACAAGGACACGTTCATCTTCCAGGTTGTTTTTACGCTGGACGGGGAACTTGAGACGGGGTATTCCGTCGCGGAGAGTTCCGCGGTCGTCTATCCGTGCATGATAACGTCCGTCAATAACAGGAACGACTTCAAACCGACGCCCGCCGCCGGGGACGACAGGGAACGCATCATCCGCAGGCTGACCGAATACAGCTCGCCGTTCGGCGATTTGGGCGAGCGCGTCAAATTCGCCGATTGAGTTCATGTTGAGAATTATTAATTATAACCGAGAGGTATTGATTTGGACTACGGTAAAATTTACGACGCCGCGGTCATAGGCGCGGGAGCGGTCGGCGCGCTGACCGCGCGGGCGCTGACAAAATACGAACTTTCCATTTGCCTCGTCGAGAAACATTCGCAGGCCGGCTACGAGACGTCTAAGGCCAACAGCGCGATCGTACACGGCGGGTACGACTGTACGCCGGGCACGAACAAGGCCGTGTATAACGTAATGGGCAACGCTATGATGGAGCGCACCTGCGGCGAGCTCGGGGTCGAGTACGAACGCTGCGGCTCGTTCGTCATCGCCTTCAACGAGGATGAAAAAGCTAAGCTGCCGGAAATGCTCGAACAGGGTTTAACAAACGGGGTCGAAGGCCTTTCGATCATCGACGGGGATCGGGCGAGGGAGCTCGAACCGAATTTGTCCGAAGACGTCGTTTCGGCGCTCTGGTGCGAATCCGCCGGGATAATCTCATCCTACAAACTCGCGCGGAGAGCCGCGCTTAACGCCGAACAAAACGGCCTCGCCTTTTTTAAAAACCACGAAGTCATTAAAATCGAGAACGAAAGCGGCGCGTTTATTATTGTCTGTGCGAACGGGAGTCGCATACGCGCGAAATATATCGTAAACGCCGCCGGCGTCTTCGCGGACGAGATATCGAAGATGGCGGGCGACGGCACGTTTTCGGTTTCGGCGCGCAAAGGCGAATACATTTTGTACGACAAAGAATTCAAAAAAATCGTCAAGCGCGTGATCTTCCAGATGCCGTCCGAGTTCGGGAAAGGCGTGCTCGTCTCGCCGACGACCGGCGGGACTATCTTGGTCGGGCCGAACGCGGACGGGGTCGAGGTCAAGTACGACGTCGAGACGACGGCGCAAGGGCAGGACAGCGTATACGAAAGCGCGCGGAGGAGCGTGCCCGGCTTGCAAAAAAGAGGGATGATCACCTCGTTCGCGGGCCTGCGCGCGATAGCCGACACAAACGATTTCATACTCGGGCAGTCCCCTGTCGTACCGAACCTCATACAGGCGGCCGGCATACAGTCGCCGGGTTTGACGTCCTCCCCGGCGATCGCGGAGCATATCGCGGGGCTCGTCGCGGAATTGACCGGCGCGGGCGTGAATCATACTTACGATCCGCGTCTGCCGGAGACGCCGCATATAGCCGAACTGCCGAAAGATGAGATAGAAAAATTGATACGAAAAAACCTCGACTACGGGCACGTCATATGCCGCTGCGAAACGGTCTCGAAGGCCGAGATCGTGATCGCGATCAGAAACGGCGCGGACGACGTCGACAGCGTGAAGCAGGAATGCCGCGCGGGGATGGGGCGCTGCCAGGGCGGGTTTTGCATGCCGCGCGTCCTCGAGATCATAGCGGCCGAGACGGGCCGCGCGTTCACGGAGGTCACGAAGAACGGGCGCGGTTCGCGAATTTTGCGCGAAGAGACGAAGATGACGGCTAGAGGCGGGGAATAAGCCTTATATGAAAGAGACCGACCTTGTTGTTGTCGGAGGCGGGCCCGCGGCGATGGCAGCGGCGGTATCGGCCTGCGAAAACGGAATCGGCGGCGTCGTTATATTGGAACGCGCGGACAGATTGGGCGGGATACTCTCCCAATGCATACATCCGGGCTTCGGTATCGTTTACTTCAAAGAGGAGCTCACCGGCCCGGAGTACGCGGCGCGTTATATAAAGCTGCTGTCCCTGACCGGCGCGGAGGTCATGCTGAACACGATGGCGCTCGACGTCTCGCCGGACGCCGGCGGCTTAAAAATAACCGTCGCGAGTAAAAATAAAGGGCTGTTTGAACTCAAGGCGAAGGCAGCGATACTCGCGATGGGCTGCCGCGAGCGGACGAGGGGCGCGATCAACATACCCGGCACGCGGCCGGCGGGCGTGATCACGGCCGGCGCGGCGCAGCGGTTCGTGAATCTGGAGGGGTTTTTACCGGGCAAAGAGGTCGTCGTGCTCGGCTCCGGCGACATCGGGCTAATAATGGCGCGCAGGATGACGCTCGAGGGCGCGAAGGTCAAGGCCGTGCTCGAGGCGATGCCGTACTCCGGCGGGCTGAAGCGAAATATCGCGCAGTGCCTCGAGGATTTTGACATACCGCTGATGCTTTCGCGCACAGTCGTGCGAATCCACGGCGCCGAACGCGTCGAGGGCGTCACGGCCGCGTCGGTCGGCGGCGATTCCAAGCCGATCGCCGGGACGGAAGAATATATACCGTGCGACACGTTGATGTTATCTATCGGCTTGATACCCGAGAACGAGCTGTCGCGCAAGTGCGGCGTAGTTATAGACGGGGCGACCGGAGGCCCGGCGGTCGACGAACGCATGCAGACGTCCGTACCCGGCTTGTTCGCCTGCGGAAACGTCGTGCACGTGCACGACCTCGTGGATTACGCGACGGAGGAGAGCATCCTCGCGGGCAGACGCGCCGCCGACTACGTCAAAGGGGCGAGGCCTTTTAAACAAACCGTCTCGACTTCGGCCGGGCGCGGAATACGCTACGTCGTCCCGCAAACGATCGACGCCGACGCGAAAGAAAACACGCGGCTCTTTTCCGCGTGGACGACGTGATGACGGACCTCTGTTTTAAAATCAAAATGAACGGTACGGAGATAAAAAAAATAAAGAAGCGCTTCGCCGCGCCGGGCGAGATGGAATTCATCGACTTGTGCCCCGAGGACTTGCGCGGAGGCGGTACGCTGGAATTGGAGGCCGCGCGTGGAGAACAGGCGTAACCGCAAACACAGGAACATGACGTGCATACTCTGCCCGATCGGATGCGTGCTGGCGGTCTCCATTAAAAATAATGAGATTACCGTGACCGAGAACCAATGCAAGCGCGGCGTAAAATACGCCCGGACGGAGATCAAGGCCCCGCGCAGGACGCTCACGACGACCGTGCGCGTCGTGATCGACGGAAAAAAATCGACGGCCCCGGTCAAGACGAACGACGTGATACCGAAGAGCCAGCTGTTCGACGCGATGGAGACGATTAACAAAATAGAGCTCGACAGCCCCGCGCTGGCCGGCTCGGTCGTCGTCAGGGATTTGTTGGGCTCGGGAGTGGACGTGGTACTGACGGATCACGCCGGCTGACGGCACCCGCGTTTAATCAAGTCGAATATGATTGCAATTCACTTTCAATCGTAAAGTTTTATTAGTTCCGCGTGCAGGTCGTAATCCGACGAGCCGGTTATTTTAACGTCCGCGAACGTCCCCGATACGATCTCGCGCGGTGATTCGAAGAAGACCATGCCGTCGACGTCCGGGCAGTCCATGTAGCTCCGTCCGCAGCAGACGTTCTTGTCGGGCAGCCGCCCGTCGACGATTATTTTAACTGTCTTCCCTATCATCCGTTTCATTTTTATATTCGAAATCTCTTTTTGTATCCTGAGGCACTCGTTTTTACGGCGTGTCTTTTCTTTTTCCGGCAGCTGCCCCGGCATTTTGTACGCGGGCGTCCCCTCCTCGCGTGAGTACGCGAACGCGCCGAGCCTTTCGAACCCTGTTTCGCGAATAAAATCCAGCAGACATAAAAATTCTTTTTCGCTCTCGCCGGGGAAACCCGCCATGACGGTGCTCCGTATACAGACGTTCGGGACCGTCTCGCGGAGCGCGGATATTTTTTCAATTAACGACGCGCGCGTCGTCCTTCGCCCCATGCGTCTCAACACGCCGTCGTCGGCGTGCTGGACCGGCATGTCGATGTAGTTGCAAACCTTCGGGTTGGCCGCCATCTCCCGGATAAGCGCGTCGGTTACGCGCTCCGGGTAGGCGTAGAGGACCCGTATCCATTCGACGCCGGCCACGTTTGAAATCTTTCGGATCAGCTCGGGGAGGCGCGGCTCGCCGTATAGATCGACGCCGTAGAGCGTCGTGTCCTGCGCGACGAGCATGATCTCTTTCACGCCGCACGCGGCGAGCGATTCCGTTTCGCGGACGAGGCCGTCGATATCGCGGCTGATGTATCCCCCGCGCAGCTTCGGGATGACGCAGTACGCGCATCGGTTGTCGCAGCCTTCGGCGATCTTCAGACTCGCGTAGTGGCTCGGCGCGGACAGGACGCGTCCGCGCGGTGCGCCGGTGTTCTTCCCCGAAAACTCCGCGATGTGCGATTCGCCGACGGATAGCCTTGATATGACCTCGGTTATCGTCTCGTAGTCACGGGTCCCTATCACCGCGTCCGCCTCCGGCAGCTCGCGCGTCACTTCGGCGCCGTAGCGTTCGGCCATGCAGCCCGCGACGATGAGATACGCGCCGGACTTTTTACGTTCAGCCATCCGGAGTATCGTCTCGACGCTCTCCTCGGTCGCGGATTTTATAAAGCCGCACGTGTTAACGACGACGGCGTCGGCATCCGTCTCGTCATTTGTGACGGTGTGGCCGTCCTTTATGATCAGGTCGAGCATCACCTCGCCGTCGACGAGGTTCTTGTCGCAGCCGAGCGAGGTCAGATAAATTTTCATCGTCAACGGGCCTTTGGTTTTATTATTCGTGCCGCTCAAACGGTAGAGTATGGACGGCTCATGCGCGAGGCGTTATAATCGTCGCGAAGGCTCGCGTCCGTCACGGGCGTCGCGCCGCGCCGCGCCGCGATAAATATAACATACAATCCGGCCGCAAACATTTTTTATCACGACGCGTATGAAATGTAATCAAATCATTAATTCCGAAATAAAGGAGACCTGTTTATGCGATACCCCGTGCCGCTGCGGGCGGGCGGCGTGATCGGCGTGTGCGCCCCGTCCTCCGGCGTGCGGGAGGGCAGATGCGCGAAGCTCGACGCGGCGCACCAAAACGTGCGCGCGCTCGGATATGATACCGTGGAGACGGCGTCGGTGCGTTGCAACGCGAAATGCGTGAGCGCGGACGCCGCGACGCGAGCGGCCGAGTTCGCGGGCCTGTATTTGGACCCCGGCGTCGATGCGGTCATCCCGACGCACGGCGGCGCGTCGGTCGTGCAGACGCAGAAGCTGTGAGCGAATATCTCGTTTGCGTCCCGGACGGGCCGGCGCGCGAAACGGATACGCCCGCCGGGCCGGGGAATTTGTTAGAAATAATAAATTCACGGCGTTTAACGGACCGTTTTTATAAAACCAAGCCGCGCGCGGTCGTGGCGACGGCGGAAACCGAACGGGACGCGTTTAACGTAGTAAAAGTTATCGTGGAGGATTTCCTGGCGGATAACCCCGACCGCGATTTTACTAAATTCAAGGAGTGGTGCATGAAATGGCGGCGTTGAAGTACGCGTCCTGCGCGGCGCTTTCGGTTTCGCTGATCGTGATCCTTTTCTGCGCGAGCGTGGTCGCCCCGACGTTTTCCGTCTCGTACTACATGAACGAGTATAAAAAATACGACCTGTCTGAGAAACTGCGCGTGTCCTGGCCGGATATCGAGGCCGCGACGAAGAACCTGCAGCGGTATATGGCGGGCTTCGACAGGGAGCTCGACGTAGAGGTACGGGTTGCCGGCGTCATGCGCCCGTTTTATAACGCGCGGGAGATATTCCACATGCGGGACGTGAAGGGGCTGTTCGACGCCGGGTTCACCGTCTTGTGGGTCGCGTCGGGCGTATTTGTCGCATCGCTGGCGTACATCGTCGTTAAAAAATATTACCGCACCGCGGCGAAAGCGGTGATTTGGGGCGCGGCGGTCCTGACCGGGACATTCGGCGCGCTGGCTGCGGTGATCGCGTTGAATTTCGACAGGGCGTTCGTCATTTTCCACGAAATATTTTTTGATAACGACATGTGGCTATTGGACCCGGACACGGATTTTTTAATCAACCTCATGCCAGATGTGTTTTTCAACGACATAACGCGGACGATCGCAATCTATTTTTTCACCGGCCTCGCCGCATCGATCGCCGTTTGCGTATTCATAACCGTCATGTTTAAACGCGCGCCGCGCAGGAACGGCTGACCGCCGTGTGGGTTCTTTTATTAGTTTTAAACATAATAAAATTTATCGTTTTAACCGTCGTTTTTATGATCGCAGCGATTTTGATATTATTCATCATCATTCTTGCCGCGCCGCTGTCGTACAGCGCCGAGGCCGTTAGCGGGGACGGCGTCTCCGCGCTGGTCGGCGTGAAGTGGCTGTACGGGATAATTAAAATAAAAGCCGCACATAAAAACAAGTCGACCGAGACGGATATTTTTATTTTCGGCAGGAAAATCCGCGAGAGCGGACGATCGGCGCGGAAGTCCGATATTAGAAAACACAAAACGGAACGAAACCGACGCGATGAAAAAAGTTTTGACAGTGAACCATTAAAGAACGGCGAAAAAATTGATAAAAAAAATTCAGAGAACGATCTCGACGAAGAAAAACAAATCGACAAACAGAGCAAATTAATCAAAGAAAAACAAATTGATGATCAAATTAAATCAAACGAAAAAAAACAAATTATTAAACGGCTCATATCATCCGAAAAAAATACGTCAAAAACCGTCCGAAAATCCGTCGGCCGCCGAAAAAAAGAAGCGCCCGATCCTGAAAATCAAGGCGTTAAAAAAAATAAAA
>Ga0123353_10018944_pt1 | contig 10206 bp, 9 predicted proteins | sample TergutLab28metaG_3_FD_92763 | JGI IMG/M metagenome (GOLD analysis project Ga0123353, IMG submission 92763) | Labiotermes labralis P3 segment gut microbial communities from Petit-Saut dam, French Guiana - Lab288 P3 | ecosystem: Host-associated > Arthropoda: Insects > Digestive system > Gut ...
GCTCTCCACCTGAAAAAGAACCAATTTATTTTAACTAAAAAAAAAAAACGTTATTTGGACAGTGAGATGTGTGTTTAGTACAATGAATTTCATGTGCTATTACCAGCATGGACGATAATGAGACATCATCCCTTGGAAACAGGAGCCTTCAATCCTGCTCCCGACCCATCATCCCATGTATAGGATGTTGTATGTGAGCTGTGTATATACGTTTCATCTATATACACAATTGGTCTCCCTTCTTCCCTATATGCTGTGATAGCACGCAGGTACTTGACTCTGAGTGACCGTATATCATGTCTTTCCACGATAAACTTTCAGTTATCAGAAGTCTTCTTCCACCTACAATACAAAATGTTCCAAAATTGAAGCATGAATATTTCGAGGCAACGTGCAACTAAAGTTCAGAATATACAGGGAATCTTGGCAGAGTGCCAGTACTCATAACGCACACTTATTCAGAGAATTAAACTTACCTAAATCCCATTTTTCTCAGCACCAGTCTCAGTGAGGTTATGCCACCTCCATAACCAGTGGATTCGTACATTTTGCTGTGGACTGCCTTCAGAGTTGGTCGTTGTTTCTCAGTGAGGTAAAAATTATGAACTATTCTTCTCAAAACAGCCTCATCGAAATTATCTAAGACACGTTTAGTGCAAACTTTTGGTCTGAGTTTGCGCAGAGTTGAAAATGCCATTGGGACACCAGTTTCCACATTTTCGCCTTCTTTCAATACCCTACATAAAGTTCTTCTGCTAACACATGTTGCTTCAGTGACTCTCTTCTGCACTTTTGTAAGGGGGATTGTGATACCCACCTCAGATTCAGATTTCATGAATTTGTACACATTGCAAACTATTTCACGCTCACCACTCCTTTTTACCCGCTTCTTCCTGCCTTGTAGTGACATTTTCAAGCTTTGTTCAACGTACTTGCTAAAGATAGTACAATAGCTGCCCGCTGATCCACACTCCTCGACTGCCAGTAGTCAACTGAACTGACACCCCCGCCAATTTAAATGGACTTGTCCGTTTCGCTGAAAAACCAAATCTGGTTTCTGCGCTTGTGCCGTCACATTTCGAACGTTCTCTAACATGTATGTTCCTTAATGCTTACGTATCAGCTTCTGGAAAGCTTCCAGCTTTCCTGGTCTAATATTGGAAGCCTAGCACAACATTTATAAATTATCTAGTACTTTAAAATCACAAGTAAATATTACATTCATACTCCTCATGTTCTTTCAATTCTGTTCTAGTACACTGTGTACAGAAAAAGCAGTGGTTTTACATTTCTTAAACAGCTATGTGTGCACTGTTTTTGGGAGGTTCTGTCAACACAACAGATAAAATAGAGGTCAAAAATAAAAGGAATCAGAAAGGCCAAAGCCCAAGGCTATTACAGAAGCCTGGGAAAAATTCTGCAGATTGTAAGTAGAGAAATTGAACATAGTGACAGATTCTCGATTCATAAGTGACAAACACAAATATTTACTTCTTACCAGGAACGTGACATCAAGAGTACTGCAGTTACAGACCACAACGGCCAGCTGATCATATAAAAGTCCCAAACAAACAACACTGTTCCGCACACTCTCCATAACAAGTTCTGAAATGTGTCAAATAAACAAACAAACTTTAAGAATGTGTAACTTTCAACATATTTATGGGTTTATATAGGAAGCTGCATGCAGAAATACATGCAGGTCTTCATACAAAATCAATTTCTGATGTAATATTTTTGCCAAGACCAAAATGTATCCACAGATTGTACAGGGATGATGATAAGGCCTTAGCCCGACCACAAAGGAAACAAGCTAATGATTCTGCCAGAATGGCGTGAATTTCCTTCGGCACCTTTCCTTGCAAGAAAAAAAACTTCATGACAGCTTGCGTCTCAATGTTGTTGAAATCGTGTGTGTCCCTGACATGCTTCCAAGCTTATTTCCTCCCTGGTTGGGCTAACGACTTATCAACACCCTCGTAGTAGGAATACCCACCAAATGGCAAGAAAATCAGTTTAGCAGTTCATGAGCTCTTACATGTAGACCCGCAGACATGGCAAAGCTAGTAAGTATATCTTCACAACTGTTGTTCTAAACTTGGCAGAAAGGAGCATGACAAAGAAGACTGTTTCTATGTTCTTCATCTGATAGGTGGCACTTCCCTTCTCTGCTATTCAGGTTTTATCACACACAGTTAAAATATTCATTTACCAAGAAGATCCTTAGCACGACTAGCTCGGTCAGTCAAAAGGCTGTCATCCGTACTATTAGAACATTGCACATTTTCTGAAGAATCTGACTCGGACGTGGCCATGTGTTTCAGTGCCATTACTGCTCCCACCACACCCTTCTGCTTTAACCTGAATGAATAAAGAAAAACTGCATTACATAGTGAGGCAGCAAAGTTTTTGAAATCTAGTTTCTCTCTATAAAACCTCATTTTGATTTGTCATACGTTACACGCCATATTTTAACACAAAACTATGAATACTTGGACATAAGGGTAAGAAGTAATAGAAGGCTGGAGGAAACAGCATAACAATGGGCTTCATGATTTATACTCCTCACCTTATACTATTAGTAATCAACTCAAGGGGGATCATATGAGTCATGGCAGTGGTATACATGGGACAAAAGACAAATCATACAGGACTTTGGTCAGCAAAACCTGAAGGAAAGAGATCACTGACAAACCGAGGTGTAGATGGGAAGATAATATTAAAAAAAAGCTTAAAGGAATAACATGGGATGGCATGAACTGGAGTCATCTGCTACAGTACAAGTAACTGGTTCTTCTAAACATGGAAAATTTTTTTGACTAGCAGATGACCTAGCTTCCCCAAGGTCTCTGCTCCAGTGAGTTACTTACTCAGTTGCAGTTTTAAAGTATCTTTTTCAAATTTCTGCTTACAAACTACACCATACTGGTTTTAATGTCCTTAAATGCTTACAACCTGTTTCTGATGTGTCACTTCTGTTTTTGGGATTTAGCCACATCACCTGTAGAGGTTGCTCCTGTGTTGCAGCTTAAAATGCAGTTATCCTTTTCGGGAAACACCAGTACATGCCAGCATTAACGTATGGTTTAACTAAATCCTGAATGGCAACAAAACACACTGTATAAAAGTTATCAGATTTTCATGTGACAACTGTGCAGTTTGCAATATACAAGGTTTGTTCAAATAGTATGCGGATTGGAATTGTTGTGGTTGTTCACTGGGTGGGATGTGTTTGCAACCAGTCTTGGCATGTTCGTACATGTCTTAGCAACTCATGACACAAGTTGCAAGTGGCTGTGTTTGCTCAGTTGGCTACAGTAGGTCGCAGAAGTAACATGTGCGTTTACGTTATAGCAATGTTTACGATGTGTGAAAGTACTGAACAACGCATTTGCATTATGTTTTGATTTAAAATCGGAAAAACCGCAATGGAAATGTATCAATTATTGTAGCAAGCAAACGGTGAAGATGCAATGGGTTGTACACAAGTGTTTGACTGGTTCCGTCGATTTAAAGAGGGTAGAACCTCCGTTGAAAGCGACCCCGCTCAGGACGACCGTCAAGATTGAGAAACAAGGAAATGATTGCTAAAGCTAGAACAGTCTTTCACAATAACACGGGATTGACAGCACGAGAGATAGCGGATGACTGTGGGATCTCCGTGGGCTCATGTGATGCAATTTTAAACGACGATCTGCATATGAAACGTGTGTGCGCGAAGTTTGTGCCGTGTTTGCTAACAGATGACCAATGTGAGCAACATCAGACAATCACCCGTGATTTGTTTGAGCGTTCATGTGAAGACGTGCAGTTCTTAAGAATACTGTGACAGGTGATGAGTCCTGGGTCTATGGGTACGACCTGGAAACAAAAAAGCAATCATCACAGTGGAGGGGTCCCACGTCTCAGCAACCAAAGAAGGGGTGCCAGGTGCCAAGCAAAACAAAGGTTATGTTACTGGCATTTTTTGATTCTGAGGGTATTGTATGCCACAAGTACGCTCCCGACGGGCAAACAATTAACAAGGAATTCTACGTGGAGATCTTGTGATGTTTGCATGAATCAGTTCACCGAAAACGACCAGAAAAATGGTGGGATGGCAACTTGATCCTGCATCATGACAATGCGCCCACACACACTTCACATCTTGTGCAGCAGTTTTTGGCCAAACATGGCACCGCTCAGTTCCAGCAGCCGCCATACTCACCAGATCTCGCACCGTGTGACTTTTTCCTATTCCCAAGGCTTAAGAAAGTTCTGAAAGGACACCAATTTGAGGCAACAGAGGACATCAAACGAAATTCGACAAAGACACTATTAGACATCCCGAAAGAGGAGTTCGCAAAATGTTTCCAACAGTGGTAGAAACGTTGGGCAAAGTGTGTAGCTGCGGAAGGGAACTGTGTTGAAGACAATTAGGGTTAAACCCCGTACGCCTTATCTACTTCATCTACTGTGGTCAGTCCGGATAATTTTTGAACAAACCTCATAAATCACACCAGGCAAATCTAAGTCACAAAATGTTCCAAGTTTAGGCATGCTCCAAAACACACCATGACAAATACTACCTGCATACAAAAAGAATGTTTACACAAACACTTAAAAAAGGTGCCGATGGTTATTCAGATAAAATAAATCTTGAAAGGTGGAAGGGTAGTCAATTACATCTCAGCTCTAAACCTTTAAACTCCAGTATTCATGCTAGGTAGAGATAAGCAAGGTAAATGCTGTTGGGACACACCATGAAACCTCTTTTATCTATCATTCCCCTATCCATTACTTTCCTACAGGATTCATTCATTCATTCACTGTGGTCTCCATATAGATCTGATACCTTTAAAATTCCCCAACAACCCTTCTTTTTTCCCCACAGTCCCTTCAGAAACAACAGACAGAGGTTTCAGTACATATACCCTGTTACATACACTTATCAACTGCAGTCTGAGGTGATACATGAGTAATTCAAGCCATAAATAATTTATTTTTTATTTCTGTGAATATTTCATCAAACCAAGGAAATGCACTCCGCTGGACACAAATGTGACTGCGCACACACACATAACATCAAAACCCCAGTTCATGTGAAATCACATATCTTTTTTGGTGTGGTGTTTAATGATGCCATCAGTTTCTGCGATTACATGACACTGGTGATTGATGAATGAATGAATATGAATAAGAAGCACTGGTGGAACAATACGGACCACGGAAAACAGAAGTATGTGGTAAAAAACATGTCCAAGTGCCACTTTAACCTATCCACCAAAACCCCACATGGACTGGCCTGGAATTGTGAGCAGACCCTATGCGGTTAGAGGCCGGTGACTAACCGCCTGATCCATGGTACAGTCCCATGTACTAAACTAGGGATGAAGGGTGCTATCTGACTTTTAAAGATGAATATGTATAACAAATCGAAGAATATTTATTACAGAATAAAGGCCACATACGATTACGTGTATTTATTTAATACTCATACCCAGCAATTGGCGCAGCAGTTTCAAACAAATAGGGCAGGGTCTGAAAACAAATGATTTCAAACCATGGATTACTGTCCATGGGCATCTACTGGCACCATGATGTGTCCACTATCTCTCAGGTTAAAGTTTAACAACTATACAAAGCAATCCTCCCTATCTCACTAAGGCACACATCAAGTGATTATTATCTCCCAACCCTTCAAAGTTGTGCAAAATGAAATCTTCTTTCTAACTGGTACACAGACGAAATGACTTATGCAAAATAGGTTACATTACTCTCAAACAAAATTTACACATTGGCATCATGGCATTGATACAATGTTCGCAGATGAACAATTATGCACAGAAGTAATATAAATTACTTCAACTCTAAATACATGTTAACCTTCTGGCTATGGAATGCAATACCCAGTGTTGTCTGCAGCGCACTGGAATTTAAATGAGGGCCGTGTAAGAGTGGACATAATGTGCTGTTGGCAACAAAGTTCGGCATTCTCAGCATCACACTGCACACTGCAAACACATGATGTATGATGCCAGAGGGTTAATGTTATTTTAAACCTTTGGCACCAAACTTAAGTGTGTGAGTTTAAGCGGATGGTGAAGGAAAATTCTGATAAATAAAATGGCCCCCATGCTCAAGGAGAAACAGCTACATATTTCAACGAACTATGTATCAGCTGAGGGCTTTGCAAGAATGCCACATCTGACAGATTTTGGGTGACAAATTTAGTTGCTTTTTGTTTTCTTATCACCGCAATGTGCAGACTATTTTGGGACCAAAAAGTTAATTTACACAGGTTACAGCACATACTTGTTATTGGAACTGGAAAGATGTTTCCGTATCAACATATGAATTTCATCTTGATGTGGAGAATCCACACCATCACCATACACAAGTCTACAGAGCAGATCCATCACTTGGCCTACTAGAATCAGATCCATGTCTTGAATATTATCCAGCAGCCCCTGTAACATTACGTTAACATGTCCACTATATCTTATGTCTAATAATCTACGTCATAAGTTAAAAAGGGATGGGCATATTAACGGCATCAAGCCCAGTGGTTAACCACATGTACTACTTGCTGTAATATTCAGAAAATGTAGCTTTTGCCAACAGAGAGCACTTAAATGTTTCATATGTTCTTCATTTTGTACAGTTATTATTTCCACATTTAGCATAAAACAACTGGTCTCTAGAATGGACGTGAAAAGTGCTCTCTTTGCAGCTCAAACTGGAGTTTTATAAGTAATTTAGAAAAACACTGGTCCTTCAAAGTTCAATATTAAAGGAAAATTGTATTCCAGTGAGTACATAACACATCACTACTACACTCTGTGTTTGTACATTTCTCTCAAGCTTCCATATTCACTTTTATCTGAGACATGTACTTTTCAAGGCAGTGGGTTATAACATCATACAGTATAATATATTTTTGCCAAGGTTTCAGAGAAATTTACTGCCTCCCCCGTCAACGTAAAAGTAAAGATGGTGGTGGCAGTTTCCTCTAAAATTCTGGTAATTAAAAGACTCTAGTGTGAGCTTTCATGCCAACAGAGTGATGCTGCTGAGGGTCGTCTTGGATATAAGATTGTGTTTTTGGATATCAGTTTCCAATGTTTCGAGACGATATAATGGTGTTACTTACAAGGACTGAACTGTCTTCTTGGACATTTCTTTTGTAAATTTTCTTTGTCTAGAATCAGATGTTTATTGAAATTAGAGAAAACTGCCAGACATTTACAGAATGTTACAACTTTAGAGGGTGGGAAAAATGAATGGAACATCGGTTATCATGCAGGTTTATGATTTCAAGAAAGAACAAAAGACATTACAGATGTAAGATTCAAACATCTCACAGATTAAAGACCTAAACCAACCAGAGAAAAGTAAACATAATGATAAGAAATGACCAGCAATAAATTACCACTAATCTCTGTGTAATAACCCAGAAGAGTGCAGTTCTTAACTACTTCATGGTGGAAGCCTGAAATCAAGCAAAAAAACAAAATTCCAAAGTCCCCACTGAAAAAGCCTACAGTCTACTATCAGAGCGAATAATCATTACAGACAAAGGTCAAAACCATCTTTGTATTCATTTTGATCAAATAAATTTCTTCCTCCAAAACAGTCAACTACACAATTCTGGAATGCTACAGCAACTCATTCATAAGAATGCAAATACAAAAAATGTCACTATTACATTTTGTATCACAATAATGCACTATATGACAGCACTTTTGGTAAGGCGACTTTTGGCCAAAACCAAATACAAGTGCTGAATCATCCCCCATACTCACCTACTAAAGCTCTCATTCTCCTTGAAGAATCCCTCCGAAGCACTTGAGGATAAAGTGACAATAGTACTGAACAGACTTGAAAAATTACTGCTAGCAATGTTTCTAAGCATGACAGAGCCAATGAAATGCATGTACTTGAGGAAGTGACCACACTTTCTGCTACTGTGTAATATACCATATTTACCATAACATAAGATACATATTCCTGAATTCATCATCTGAAAATGGACAGTCAACTTATAATTGTGAATATACATTTTCAGTACATACATTTTCCTGAAAACAAAATTTTGAAGGAGTGTAATCTCATATGCAGGGTCATATAAATATGGCACATTCTTTTTAAAATAAGTCCAGTTATTTAACTGTGGGCTCTTGGATGCTTTATATAATGTTCTACAATGCATCACACAGATAACTTTCCCAGGTCAACACTCAGATATTTAATATTATGTTTTACAGTGCACCACATGGAACACTTGTCCAAATCAGTACAGATATTGTCAACAATCAAGACACTTCACTTTATGTTACACCATGCATCAAACAGGTCACTTGCTGTAATGTCTGAATAATATTTTAATCTACACACAGAACACACACGAACATTCCCAAAGTTTAGATAACAAATTTTATGTTTTGTTGACCATGCATCTCAATTTCATTGTGTAAAGAAAGACCAACATGATGCACAAATTATTCTTATATAGTTCGTCAACCTCTACATGTTTCAGGCATATCTCGGCCCATCATCAGGAGGTACAACCGTTATGTATAAAACAGTTGGTACATATTATTCTTATGTCTCTTGTCCTGGTTGGACTGGAATTTGGATTGGAACTTCCAATCCAAATTTGGTTTGGAACTTCCAATCCAACCAGGACAACAGACAGTCATCTAAAAAGAATCATAAGTACCAACTGTTGTATACATAAAGTTGTACCTCCTGATGATGGGCCCAGTTATACTAAGAATAAGCTGTGTATCAAGTTGGTTTTTCTTTACATGTTTAGACAACAGTGACAGACATTTATAGCTCACCATCAGCAACAGAGTATGTTGTTGAAGGTGACAGGATTCAACATCACCCAAAACTCCAAGTGCTGCCCTTGCAATATTTATGCTGCAAGTTCCTATGAGAAGCAGCAGTTCCGAAATTATAGACTGAATTTGATAAGCTTCCAAATGTATAAGCATCAACCTATAACAAAAGATCTTCGTTACACATAATGAAAACTGAAGTCCAAATCACTCTTATGTGAAATATATGCAAATTCTAGGGTTCACAGACACATTGATAAAGGTACACTGTGTCTTGGTGCAGGCACACTGAGTCAAGTTTTGTTAAGTACGTAAGCTGCCTCCAATAATGCACTGAGATTCCAGTTCACTTATACAACTGTTCTACATAGAACTGTCTACGTTTTATTATTTGACTTTTACACTACAGCACTAATGTACAAAAATAGCTAATTTAGTTTTATGCAGTACTAATTGATATTGGTCTCATGATAATGATCTCTTGTGTAGTGAAGCAGGTAGGAATACAGACTATGATATTAAAGTATAAATATTTAAGGAAGAACATCGTGCATTTTGTTGGTTGAGCATTAACTGGTTATCGACAGTGCACATAACAATATTAAATACACTGTACAATTTGGCCAGGAAGCTATTTCTATTACTTTATCAACATGAAATTTTAGTTAGTCAGAAAAACCTGAACAGAAGATATGACATCTGACATGAAGGCATAGTTAGACCAACATTAAACTGGAACTTAAAGAAGCAAAATATGGAATTACAGATTGAACTAATCAAACTCATGACATCAGCAGTGCTCTCTTTTGAACATATTAATGAGCCTATAGCTTCCACAACAGGCAGGGCATGTACTAAGTGACTAGCAGGTTCTCAATGATCGAGCTACATAAAGTTAAGTCTGTCATCATAATCTTGTAGTTCCTAACGGTGAACACCGCACATAACATCTTACCTCTTTACACACACTTACATGACAGACGACTTTTGTTTTTGTAATAACATAATTTTCCAGTGGACTATAATCCAGCTCTAAAGACGTGCTTCCTAAGCAAATCAGCATCCAGTCTAACAACTAAAATATGAATTGCAGCATATGATATCATTAACCAATAAGATTACGCAGAGACAATACTAATTTTGAAATTACAATAATTACACCCCCCAATCCTCAGGAGACAGCACTGAAACCGACCAAATTCTGTGGAGAATTTGCAAAGAATTCTTGCAAAATGTTTTTGTAACACATCTAAATCATCAAGTAAATAAAATAAAAATAAAAAAAAAAAAAAAAAAAAAGAAAAAGGGGAAAAAAAAAAAAAGAAGAAGGAGGGGGGGGGGGGGGGGGGGGGGGGGGTAATAAATCCTTATGGCATAAGGA
>Ga0123353_10018945_pt1 | contig 10206 bp, 3 predicted proteins | sample TergutLab28metaG_3_FD_92763 | JGI IMG/M metagenome (GOLD analysis project Ga0123353, IMG submission 92763) | Labiotermes labralis P3 segment gut microbial communities from Petit-Saut dam, French Guiana - Lab288 P3 | ecosystem: Host-associated > Arthropoda: Insects > Digestive system > Gut ...
CACACATCGAAACAAGAACACACGACCAATGTGGTGATACAATAGAAAAGTCGCAAGCTCCTGATGATGGATGTATTAATGTCCGAAACATGTTGAGCATAGAAGAAGTGAAATAAAACTTAATAACTAGTTACATCAAGCTGGTGTCTTATTCTTCAACTATCACAATGATGCACGGTCCAATATACATAAGGTCTGAAATGATATTTACACAGACATTTATCACTTGTTCCTTAATGTAGTTGATATTACAAGAGAAGGTTTTTGATCACTTTTCAGTCGACATACCACAACTCCTACTCCCACGGTGATATGTGGTTTCTCTGTGTTTAATTTCGAATTAATTTTTTTATTTCAAATTTCGCGCTATCATAATTTATGACTGTAAAGCAAAAAAAAAAAATAAATAAATAAACAAAGAAATATGATACAAGAGATATTTGGCACTTTTGACCTGTCACGGGGAATGTAATACACAGTAAATACCGAACAGTTAAAAATCCGTAGTCTAAGGGGAATATCCTGAGAAATCGCGGGCACATTTCGCATACATGATTGCTGACATACAACGCGAGGCTCAGATTATCATCAGACGGCAAATAATCCATACTGTGGTCGCGGTTTCATCACAGGGACCCACAGAATGCTATTATCTCTCATATTCTCCTTTGATCCACTCTGTGCTCACACATGTTGTCATAATTAATTGCGACCCGCCAACAAGCACCACACCACAACGGAGTGACCCGCTCTGCTTCTAGGACGCCGAACGCGAGAGAACATCGCGGTTTTCACACAAACACAAACAAGGTACACGCTGTTCTAGACACCAGAAAATGTGTTATAGCCTGTTTATATCCAGAAAATGGAGACCAGTGCCTTCGACAAATATTTCTGTTTTGCACGATACCAAACGACGTTTGAAAATACAATATTACGAAGAGTATGGATATTCAGCTCCGAGATGTCGAAAAGGACTAGCTCATTCTTTCTTGTATGGTGGTTCTAAAACCGTTAGGACATTATAAATACTAGATATTATTTTTAAACTGTATTTATAATAAAATATAACATATATTTTAATATTCTGGACATAAATAACAGAAATTTATGAAAAAATTATGTCTTGCCTCCCTTCAAATAAATTTAGTTTACTTACTGAGTCTAGCAAAAGGCGTAAATGAATAAGTGGCACTGTTTAGTGTTAGAGTTTACTAAATGTGTCTAATTCCAAGCCAATCGCACAGCCATTATATGACAATAGATGTAACTCCACACTGTGTGCCATCGATATGTTTGTAATTGTTTGAATATAAACAGTGGTGTATATACTATCTGTTGTATTTGGTGGTGTGTTTACGCTCTATCTACATACCATATTCATCAGGCTTAGAACAATATTTCATTACGCACTGCCATCAAAATGAACGTTATATAAAGTGTTCGTACAGCCACTGCTTTTCTGTATTACATCCTAACTAACTAACTAAAGAAAGAACTAACTACATAAATCAGCTTTTAACTCCATGTCTTTGCCTGTCTACGTCCACCGAACAGAGTACTTAACCAGAAGCTGATTAAAAAAAAAAAAATTACCTTCAAATTTTTGTAAACTGTATTATCACATAAAATTAAAGACTTTGTGTTTGGTACCGCTTATGTTTCGGACGTTTGTACTGCTTTTAGCAGGATATTAAACAGTAACAAAGAGAAGCCAACTGTGGCAATTATGTTCGTAAAAAACTTAATGAAATTCCAAAAATTCTGCCACGTTGATCTGTCTTTATAATATAATAAGAATGGACTGCAACCATACACAATATTCAAAAAGTCAGTACGTTGGACAGTGACTAACCTGCGTGTCATAACCACACACACCAAACTGTAACGGTTGCAATACAAGAGGTTAGCTACGCACTGATATCCACAGAGTGTGAAAGAGTACGTAACACGCAGATTTCGATTACGAATATTATTGTCAATTTTTAAAACTCAAGAACTTCGGTGCGTGCCGCCAGGCGTAACATAGAAAAAAACTACATTTTTCACATTGTGTGTTTATGTGTCCTATATGATTCTTACGACAAAAAGCGATTATTTCCACATCCGGCATTAACCAACTGATCTTTCTGAAAGGAATGTAATGTGTACCCTGCACTGTAGGAACATAATCTTTGTAATTAGACAACGTCCTTTCTATTCCCGTGACTCTCTCTGTTTGTGATACATACAAACACAAAGACTTTACCATAAAAAGAATTTCACTGATAATACACACAAGCAACAAGCAACAGGACCAAACAAATGCCACAGATTCCGCTTAATGAAACACTTGGTACTCTACTTTTCAAGGAATATTATGACAGATATCAAATCCAGAATGACGGGATATATTGCCAGCACGAGAGAGGCTACGAAGTGGAACAACAGTCCATGGAAAAGCCTGACAGGATGGGGTCAATTTAAAAACAAAGGCTTAAAAGACATGACCATGGCAAAATAGAACTTTTGAAAGTTTTCGGATATAATCCTGTGAACTGGATTCGAGGGTCTAAAGGAGATCCAGTAGCGGACCCTTATAAAAGGCAAAGCTATCCCATTACAGGCCTGGACAGGCTCTTAGGGTTCTTAGGGTTCCAGGAGGTTGATGTTCCCAGAACTTCAAGGCAATCAGAACATGCAGGTGGTCCCTCGTTACTCCCCGAGAGATACACCTGGTATACATTTCTGCTAGAGGCCGAGCCGAACCCAGGACCACAGAGCGGCCGTGATGATTAAGTAAACGAAAAAACCCATTGAACGCATCGAGAATCAAACCCGTGACCTTCCGGCTTGTAGCGCAGTGTCACGGAAACTTATGGAGACGAAAAAGAACGTTGCGGTTCCATAAAAGGGGAGAAATGACAGCGGCTAACATCTATTGAGCAATTAATGTTCTATGGCGTCAGAGTAGCAGTCATTTTATACCAGAAAGTAGGTAATTTGCGGTGAACTACGGCTTTTCAAAGAAATATTTAAAGGAACTTACAGAGAACGTCTTTTTTTTTTGGCATTTTGACGTTGCATGCGTACTTTAAAGAAGAGTAGCCATTCGATTCGATACAGGGTACAATAAGGCATCATAAAATAGTAGCGCTCCAACATATGATACGAAACTCGCAATTTGGACTAGGTACATTAGCGAACAAGTGGGCCGGCTAGCTCAGTCGGTATAGCGACTGATTACGAGCTGGACGGCCCTGAATCAAATCCCGGTCGTAACGAGATTTTCCGCTCTTCCAGACCGGCCCTGGGGCGACCCAGCCTCGTGTATAATGGGTACCGGGTCTTTCATGGGGGTAGAGGCGGCCGGGGTGTGGGGCTGACCCTCACCCCCATCTAGAGCGCAGAGGTACTAGAAAGAGTAGAGCTATACGTCTACTCACCCTTAGGGCCTTCGTGGCCTATAAAAGGTTGTAAACCTTCTTTTATTAACGAGTAACGAAGAGTGACTTTATCAGTAAATTCATGATCAAATACAGGTGCAATACACATGAACCAACTGCGATGCCATTTCCCAGAAACACAACGCGTCCTTTGCTGTCAGCCTACTGTGTAAACGTAGTAGGTTTGAATTCGTCACCGACACGTCATTGAGAGAGGACGAAAACACAAGAGCATTATGGCATCTCGCACACGCGAACAAACCAACGAATGACGAGCCCTCGAACAACTGCTAAGTGTGTAGTTGACATGCCGTCCATTTGCCTATTAGTGTCAAGTGTCGCTTGGGCAATTTGCTCAGTTGTTGAAACGTCGGCACCTACCAGCAGGCATACAATATGATTTATGAATACTTGGCACATGTTGTATAAGAAGACACGTCACACTTTGATTTTGCATCATCGGGGGACAAACGTAGAAAATGCGGACATGAAAGCTAATGGTGTCGTCTTTCCGTAACTGGTCAGTGGCGGTTTGCATGGTCGTGGTCGAAAGAGTCGGACGCTCCACCAGACAAGCCGGACCAGCCTATAACGAGTAAGTTAGCTTAAGGAAGCACAGTCTAAACAATTTTACTGTAATATTGAATGTGATAAAGGCACTAAAATTAGGAATCGTCACTCACCTCCATCTAGGACCGAGGTTACAAAGGAGTGGCGCTATATCTCTCCTCTCCTATACGCCCTCATGGTGTGGACAGGGAACACCTTACTCTTTAATCATGATATGCTGAATTATAATTCTGTTCCACTAACAATTTGTTGATTACGTTCCATAAGGATAAATGCAAAAAAAAACTGGTTGAATTTTTACGCGAAGTTGGTATTGATTTAGTAGTATTCGTCATGTGATGGCGTGTCACAGCCGTTTCGGGGAACAGACGTCTAAGGTCAGTCATGAGGCGTCACACAGAACTGCGGTCGCAATGGCGCAGTTCACACTGCTCGACGGATATTCAGATGAGTAAAAAAAAACCAGTCCCCTCCTTAAGCATGAACAAAGCTAGCAACAACATAGAATTTTCTTTTTGCTAGATCATAATATAAATATACGTCCATGTAGTACGTTCATTACATACACACACATTACATACATTACACACATACATACATTCATACATACATACACACATTCATACATACATACACACATACATAATTTCATACATGCATACATACATACATTCATACATGCATACACACATACATAATTTCATACATGCATACATTCATACATACATACATACTTTCATACATGCATGCAAACATACATACATATATACATACATACACACATACATAATTTCATACATGCATACATACATACATTCATACATGCATGCAAACATACATACATACATACACACATACATACACACATACACATACACACATACATACATACATACATATATACATACATACACACATAAACATACATACATACACACATACATACATACATACAAAGACACGCACATACATACATACATGCATACACACACACATACATATATATATTCATACACGCATACATACATACATACATACATGCATACATACATACACGCACACATACATACATACATGCATACATATATTCATACACGCATACATACATACATACATACATTCATACATACACGTACATACATACAAATATACATACATACATAACTACATACTTACATACATTCACACATGCATACATACATACACACATAATACATACATACATACATTCATACACGCATACATACATTCATACATACATACATACGTACAAAGATACATACATACATACATACATACATACATACATACATACATACAAAGATACATACATACATACACACTTACATACATACATACATTCATACATACATTCATACATGCATACATACATACATACATACATAGAAAGATACATACATACATGCATACCTACATACACATATACATACATACATTCATACATACATACATACATACATACACACATACATACATACATATATACATACATACATGCATACCTACATACACATATACATACATACATACATACAAAGATACATGCATACATACATACAAAGATACATACATACATAGATACTTACACCCTTTTGGACAGACCGAAGTAATAGTTGATAGTTTTATACCACATAGAGTAGAAGGAAATAGATGGTGATAGCTTATAAAACCATTCACATCAAGTTACATGCGTGGATAGAATCAAGAAATGAATCTTTCGGTATTACGGAGCATGATGAAGTGTATAACATGTATTAAAAGACCAACAAACGCGTTTTGGTTTTATGGGTGTAATTGTATTGGAGAGTGGTCAGGCAATACGCTGCGGCCATTCGCGTCGCCATCATTAGGGTGGTGAAAACACGAATACAGATAAAATTATAGTGTGTCGAAATCGCTCCACAGTTTCAAAATCATACAGTTTTTGTTTAAAATTCACGTTTGAATAATAAAACGGCGAGAGTATAAAATATCAAAATAAAAAATTTGCTGTTTGGAGCATGTGGAGTGCTGTACATAATACATACACGTGTGGCGAATAGTGATTCGGACACGTGAGCGATAGTAGAGTCCGTATAGTAAACTATTGGGAACTGAAGTAGTCTGATAGATGTACATCAAACACCAACAGTTTCCAACCTGTCAGAAGCATGGAGATGAAAGCGAATGCAGTGTGCAGTACCCAGTAACCAGATTCTAAACCCTCAACAGTACTACAGAATACTTTAATTTCTCATTACAGCGTTAACAACCCCAAAACTCTTAAATTCAGAATTTATATGCGTCTAGACAGTTTATAGGGTACTGACTGTTCATTTCTGCCGCAGAAAATGACAGCATGCTTGTTTATTTGAGTTTCGTATTTGACTGGCTATGAAAGATTACTTGCTAAAATTCAGACATTTCTTGTTTACCTCAGTCTTAAGTTGGCAGAAAGGTGTTTTTATAAATTTTATACCTCAAATCGTAACGATCGTAATGATGACGTAAGTAATGACGGCTGCAATGAAAGTAGATTGAGTAACAGCGTTAGTGTATATATGACAATGCTAGCGAACGACTTACTTTTAGTCGAATGTAGCTAACACTTTGAAGGCTGAAACTAATCTAAACTATACTTAATGCATCAGTTTCTACCTCACCGAGAACAGAGTGCATCTCCATTACAAAACCAGTCGGATAATATTGGTCACAGAAATGCCTGCTCTTTGCACTGGGAATAGTAAGAAACATACAAACATACATACACTCGGTATGCCCAATGCCGTCTTCTGGTCTTATGGATAGAAACAAATACAGGAGAAACTGTGCTTTAAATTAATCATATTTTTAATATATGTATTATTACAAATATTGATAATAATACATATATTTTATTGTATACGTGCATATTGTTGGTGTACTGAAGATATGGTTACACAATGAAAAGTGCGCGGAAGAGAGAGATTCGAGATAAATGGTGCTCCACAAACAAGATCAATCAACAACTATAAGAACATTAAGTAAAAAATTGTTCTAAACTAATGTAGCGATTTGGTATAAAAAACGCAGAAGCAGTCAGCTAACACCAATATATATATATAAACATTAGAATAAAAGATAGCAACCACTGAAATAAAAACACAACACAGCAGCAATCAGATATAGCGTGAAGCAAGAAGTCAAGTTTCTATACAAAAAGAAACAAGCTGTTAACGAACAGCTACATAAAACCAATTTAGAATGTGCTAAATGAGAGTACTGATAATAATAAAGGCATTTTATTGTATACGTGCATATTGTTGGTGCATTAAAGATAAGGTTTCTATATTAAAATGCGGGGGAAAGAAAAGCTTCAAGACAATTTGTGCTTTAAATTGTTATGTTACGTTAGGTGGTTTGAAACACAAATTGGGCTGAACAGTTCCTATCATAAAACAATGGCTTACACATAAAAAAAAATACGACTTACTGAGTGCTGTGAGGTTGATGAACTGGACAACAGAACACCCCTCCCGAACTTCAATATACGTGATCTCGCACTTGTACACAGCTTCATCAGCCACCTGCAACTGCTTCACTTCCAGCCTGGATTCCGTATCATTCTGTTTGTAGTGTAGGCTTGCCCTGCAAACACGACGTCAACAAATGGACTGATCTGGCTTAGAAACAGAAATGAGGTATATATTATTCATACAATTTTAAGCACAACGTAAACAGGACAGGATGTTTATCTTAGTAATTAACGTGCACCGGACGGCCACCTATAAGCGTGATTGTACCAGATGCTGTATAATACAATTTTGACCTCCTGATGATGAGCACATGGTGCTCGAAACGTGTAGAAGCATTTAATAAACTTATTAAAAAACAAGATTTTGTGCATCAAGTTGGGTAATTACAAAGATAAATATACTGAGATGCACGGTCAGCAGAACATCAAAAACAAAGGAGAGGATGGTTTATTTTTATATACGACACGTCCTCTAAACACACAGACTTCAAATTTGAACTATTTATGAGTTTTCATTTGTGCGATGTCTTATTACGGTTATCATGTTCATATTACTTCTGACATTACACTAATGAGCTATATCAAAATGATAAGTAAAGATTATAAGTCTAGTGTGCTGAAACACAAATCACTAGCTCGCACAATGCTTGCCATACATTAATGAAACGTTACCAGAACTATAGGACATAACTTGCAGTTCGGTGGCTTGTCACGACCTGATACATTAAGTTAACATTAAGTTTACGTCCGATATCAAATAATTATTCTGAAATTAACTTGTAATTATCTGGATTAAAAAAACACTGCCCCCCAATAATGAACTGCATCTTTTTGATAAACATTAAAATTTAAATAAACACTTATTAAAAAATGTTTAGAATAGGAAAGCAAGTATTAACTTCTACTCTACAAGATTCCACAATTATGCACAATTATTTAAATTTCTATCTTATACGAAATATGGGTAAATAAAATATAAAGAATATGAAAATATAGGAGAGCGCATCCTATATCAGCTAATAACCCCATAAGAGGAACTAATAAACCTTACACCTTGAAACAAAAACTCTGCTTTTTTAGTGCGGAACTTTGCATACAGGATATCTGAAATTATTTTCTACAGATCGATATTCAACACACTTCATTTGAAACAAAAGTCACTAGAGCTAGAGTACGTGACAAAGCTAACTGTTCAAAAGACGCACAGCATATGCGCTTTTCAACAAATTTTAAGTCATACTTAAGCTGAGTATAGGGAGTTATAATTCATTTTCATGACAAACTCTACGTCCAGATACGCTTATAAATTATACTAAGAAAAAGTTAAGCATTCGAAATTTCCGACGGGAGTGAGTAAATAATTCAAAGACTTTTAAGCTTTATCAGCAATTCTATATCGACAAAGTTTACAGACCTGTATTTTATCTAACTTACGAATTTTCGTCACGAAACAAAGTCATATTACCTTGCAGCAGCCATATTACTGTTTCTACACGAAAACAAGAATAAAAAATTAATAACTTGCTAAAAAACTAAAGAGGTACATAATTTCAAAATTCTACAGGCGCACCACACGGGATATATTTCGTCACAGCTAACGAGTCTATCAAGTCAGCAGTGATAGAAGCAGAGAAAGTTAGAAAAGCCGTTAGATGTTGCTCTCAGGAGCTTCGATTGATGAAGACAGAAAGAGTCATTTTATATAGAACTACGACTATAGGATAGGAGTTCAAATAAGTTGAAGTGATAGCCTTCAAATCTTTCAAGAATCTCTTGAATTCTTCCAGTCCTTCCGTTCGTACGTGTCATCTCCCACCACACACCAAGTTTCTCGATTCGATTTCTTATCGAAGATCTACTAATTTTGTCAGCAAACTTCAAATTCTGTTCACACTTATGGACAGTACGATAAATTCATCCAATTTTAAGATAAAACAATACACGTCACAAAAGGTACCACTGTACAGACTAAAATATCGTTACGTCTTAACAAAAACCTTAAAAGTGTAGAAATATTCCGAAGCAATGTACGTACCATCCACATAATCACATCAAAAGAAATATATCTTTACAAATGAGTAACGTAAAATCCTCTTATTGTCCACTGTTCCCCTGTCCTGAACTGACTGCCAAGCGTCTATGCATGATTCCAAAATGAACTGTCTATGGCTATATGTGTGTTTTTATTCGCTACAATCTAATGCACAGAACCCTAAATGCGCGACGCCACGACTATAATAGTATTACTTCACGTCGCTGAATTAAGTCCTACAATTGTTTCGTATAACTTTCCTAATATGACGGAAGGAGTTACAGAAAATTAGCAGTTCGACATTCCCTTCACGTATCTCATTATTAATAGTGTATTGATGAAAACGAATTTCATTAGCTCAGTGCAGTTTGAATTGGACTGCTTCCATCCCGCTGTGTATATATGACAAATTTTATTGAATTAAACCGTCTTTACACAACACAATTGACAGTTGTATTCTACAACTGGTTATATCAGCAACATGTTTCGGCCTTGTTTGGCCATCATCAGGCTTACAACGATTAATATCAATTAAGGTACATAAGTTGCTGTACCTGAAGCACTAGTGCTTCAGCCTGCTTCCGGATACCACACCACCCCAGCCAAACCACAACGTAACACCAACACACATCGAACCAGAGCAATACAACCCATGAAATAACTCA
>Ga0123353_10018947_pt1 | contig 10205 bp, 3 predicted proteins | sample TergutLab28metaG_3_FD_92763 | JGI IMG/M metagenome (GOLD analysis project Ga0123353, IMG submission 92763) | Labiotermes labralis P3 segment gut microbial communities from Petit-Saut dam, French Guiana - Lab288 P3 | ecosystem: Host-associated > Arthropoda: Insects > Digestive system > Gut ...
CGGCAGGGATGCCGTCGCCACATTCAGGGAGGCGGGGCGGCCGAAGCCGTCGTAACTGCGGGTGATGGTCTTGCCGTTCTGGGTCTCGGAGGCGAGGAGGGCGCCGTCGTAAACGTAGGTGACGGTGGAGGCGGAGGAGACGGCGGAGGTCATGCGGCCGAAGGGGTCGTAGGTGAAGGCGACGTTGGGGGTGGCGTCGGAGTAGGTTTTGGAGGCGAGGTTGCCCATGGCGTCGTAGGCGTAGGCGGTGGTGATGCCTCTCCCGCCAGTGCGTGTGGACACGCGGCCGAGGCCGTCGTAGGCGTAGGTGGCGACGGCAGTACCGTTGGCGTTGGTCTTGGCGAGGAGGAGGCCTGTGGTTGGGTCGTATGCCCAGTGTGTGGTGTCCCAGGTCAGGCCGTCGTCGCGGGTGGTGGACATGGATGTGCGGCGGCCGGCGGTGTCGTAGACGTAGGTGACGGGGTAGGCGGAGCCCCATTCGGCGGTGAGGTTGCCGAGGGCGTCGTAGGCGCGGTGGGTGACGCGGCTAGCCGGGGACGGCGTCGCCCCACCTTCGGTGATTTCGGTGAGGCGGCCGAGGGGGTCGTAGGAATAAGTAGTAAGGAGGAGGGAGGAGGTAGTAAGTGTGGAGATTTCGGAGAGGCGGGAGAGGGCATCGTAGGAGAAGGCGTTGTGAACAACGCCGGCGGAACTTGATGTGGATGTGGAGGACTGGCGGGCGAGGCCGTCGTACTGGTAGTGGGTAGTGGATAGTGGGGTTTGGGGTGCGGAGGTGTCCAGCGTGGAGGCATCGAGGAGGTAGCCGTATCTGCTCTGGGTGACGGATATGCGGCCGGGGGCGTCGGCGGAGGCGGCGGTTGCGGTGAGGGTGTGGGTGGAGGGGTCGTAGGCGGTGGTGTTGGTGGTCCAGAGCGCGGAGGCTGGGGTTAGAAGCGCGGAGTATGAGATATGCCCGGTGACGGTCTCGGAGCGGAGGGCGTGGGAGAGGCCGGTGAGGCGTTCCTTGGTGACGGCGGCGGAGAGGGGGCCGGCGGCGGATGACGCGGTGGAGGCGGTGACGCGCCACCAGGCGTTGCCTGTCTCCTCGTAGGCGGTGAGGGTGAGGTTGGTGACGCCGTGGGCGGCGGTGCCGGCCTGGGAGCCGTCGGAGGCGTAGAGGTGGCGGGTCTCGACGGGGGGTAGCGGCGGGGCGGAGGGGTCGCCGGTGAGGACGGTGGCGAGGAGGAGGGTGGTGCCGTGGGCGTAGATGTTGCTGCTGGTGCCGAGGGGGGTCTCGACGGTGGAGACGCGGCCGAGGGCGTCGTAGCGGGTGACGGAGGTGACGATGAGGCCGTTGATGTCTGAGTCCTCGCGGGACTGGATGTCCACGCGCAGGCCGTTGGCGTCCCAGGCGGTCTCGCGGGTGTCGCGGGTCCACTTGTTGTCCCAGGCGCGTTCGGTGGTGCTGGGGCCGTTGCGCCAGGAGACGGTCTGCGTGATGACGCCCGGGGCGTGCGTGACGGTGAGCACGGATTCTTGGGTGTGGCTGGCGATGTTTGTCGTCTGCAGGCCGCTTGGGGCGGTGGTCACGCGGAGGGAGCTGCTGGTGTAGGGGTATTCGGTGACGGTGGTGAGCGCGGGGCCGGTGACGGCCTGCAGCTGGTTGCTGTAGGCGCCGGGGGGGAGGGCGGAGGCGAAGACGGTGGTGTTGGTGACGCGGCCGAGGGCGTCGGAGAAGGCCTGGGTGACGCGGTGGCCGGTGGCGCCGGGGAGGACGCCGAGGGAGACCTCTTCCATGGCGTGGTAGAGGTGGTCGTAGCCTGTGGCGGCGCTGCGGAGGGTTTTGGCGCCGTCGAGGCCGGTCGCCTCGAGGAGGCGGCAGCAGGAGTAGTGGTTGGTGGAGGTGGAACCGTCGGGTCGCTCGGTGAAGCGGACGCGGCCCTTGGGGTCGTAGATGCGCGACTCCCACGAGAGGGGGGCGGCGCCGTTGAGGGACAGCCCCGCGGGGCCGGCGAGGTAGGTCTCGGAGAGGAGGGCGCGGCCGAAGGCGGCGTCCGTGACCTCCACGGCGATGACCTGCGGCGCGACGGCGGCGCTGAGGCCGAGGGCGGGGTTGAGCGAGGTGAGCGTGGCGGAGCGGAGGAAGCCCTCCGTGCCGCCGGACGTGAACGCGCGCGTGGCGGGGTTGTAATCGCCCAGCTCGTATATCCATTCCTGGACCGTGCCGTCCGCGTATTCCTCACGCAGGGGGAGGCCGCGGAGGGGCTCCGGGACTGCGAGGCTGTCAGCGCTGTACGAGACGGAGGCCGTCACGATCTGTTCGGCCGTGCCGGGGTTCCCCCGCGTGGCCTTGACGGTCAGGGTGGGGAGGTCGTCGCTGTGGGTGGCGTGGGTGTAGGTGAGCGCCTCCCCGGACGCAAGGGCGTAAGAGCCGCCCTGCAGCACGTGCGTGGAGATTATGCGCGGGGAACGGGCGTCCGACAGGTAACGGGAGTCGTTTGGGTCATTGCCGGTGTATCCGTATTTCGTGATTGTGGCGTCGCTGGCGCCCAGCGCGGCGGTCAGCGACTGCCAGTCTGTGGGGGTGGCGCCGCCGGTGGCGAGGAAGCCGGGGGCGGGGGAGCCGTTGAGCTGGACGGCGCGGAAGGTCTCGCGGCCGTCGGCGTCGTAGGCGCGGAACTCCCAGGGGGTGTTGTCGCCGTAACGGGAGCGGAGCGCGCCGTGGAGGAAGGGGCTGCCGATGGAGGTGTAATAGGTGGAGTATGTGGACAGGGTACCGTTCGGTCCATCCCACTCGTGGCGCTCCAGCACGCGGCGGCGGGCGCTACGGCCGGTGCCGAGGGTCGTATAGACGTTGGTGACGCAGGAGAGCCATGCGGTATCCCAGTCGGCGCCGGTCTCGTAAACCTTGCGGACCTCGGTGTCTTCCTCGGGGTGCCAGAGCATTTCGGTGACCCCGGTCAGGTTGTCGTCCCGGAACCAGACATTCACGCCGAAGGGATAAAGGTTCTGATAACAATAATATGTCTCGTCGGACATGGGGAGACCGTGGCGGTTGATTTTCTGGAAACGGATTCTGGCGTCAACGCTGGTGATTTCCCAGTGGTGCTCGTGGATGCCGTCCGCGTCGGCGACCCATACCTCAACGCTGTTGACGAAGTTGGAGATGGTCAGCGTGCGCCCGCGGTTCGCCGTGCAGGCGATTGTGACGGCAGTCCCGTTGGTGGTCACCGCCACGTCCCCCGGGCGGCTGATGATGCGGAAGAGGTCACCGGTGACGGGAGCGATCTCCTTGAGCTCAAAGCCCAGGAAGCCGGACACCATGCCGCTGGCGGGCGACCCCAGCGGGATGCGGAAGCGGACGCTGTTGAGCGCCGCGCCCCCGTCGCCGCAGTCGCTGCCCCCGCACCCGGAGCAGCACCCGCCGCCCGGGTCACCGGCGTAATAACCATTCCCGTCGTGTTCCCGCTCCAAATATTTCCAGCCGGTGACGGGCGTTTCCCAGATGGTTTTCCCGCCGGCCTTAATGCTGACAGGGAAATCCTTCCCCTCGCCCTCCCAAAGAGGAATCGTGCCGTAGTAGCAGGGAGACGCGTAGTCGCACGTGATCCCGTTGATATATGCGGTGAAGATTCCCGCCAGGGCATCGGCGCCACGGCGGCTCGGTGAAAGCGACACTAAAAGCACGGGGGCCCAGAAGTCCTTCCGCCAGTTTTTCCAGTAGGCCAGCCCCTCGCAGTCGTCCAGCGGAAACCCGTCCCATATGTCCAGTCCGCCTCCGACATACGGGTCAATGACACAGAGCTTGTCCAGGGGGGCATCCGTGGGGGACGCGCCGGAGCTTGGGGGTACCTTCGGCGGTGCGGGAGGCGGGGGGCCGGTAAGGGGCGGCACGTTGAACCCCGGCTCGGGAATGAAGCGTAAGGCGGTCAGGTCATACACCCCGGGCTCCAGTCCGACAGACCCGCCGGTCGGGAGCTGGTTAGGGGCGTGAGGGAGGTTGAGTCCGGCCGGATCCTCTATAAAGAAGCCGCAGATGTCGGCGATCTCGTCCGGCTCCGGGGGCGTGTAACATGGCCTGCCGCTGGTGTCAATGGTGAAGCCGAGGTTGGCGGTGCCGCCTTCGGCCACCGCGGCAAGGGCTTTCCCGCCGTCCGGCAGGTCGAAGGGGATACAGAAGCTCTCGTCGAACGTGACAGGCGGCGACCACGCGAGGAGGTGGAGGGGTTCCCAAGAGATGGTGTGAACGGATTCCGCGACGAGGGTCAGGGTCAGGGACTCCGCGCCCTCGCTGACCGGGAGGCGGATGCTGTCATTCCAATGGTTGGTTAAGGCTATGGTGTCTTTTTTCCCTTTATCGTCAGACCACTCCAGGCGCATGCCTTCCACACAGTGGGACACGAACCCACCGTTCTCCCACATGGAGATGAAGTACTGTTGCCATCCTTTCGCACGGTTGACGGTGAACGTCCGCGAGAAAATGTTCGAGTTCCCGGGAGGGAGACTGATGGAGAAAGGATCGGTGAGCTTGATGGCAGTCATGCCCGGCCCCGTAGGGCGGTACACATACTCGTTCGTTGCGGTGAAACGGCCTGGGTCTATCCCCGGCCCGTTCGCGGTGACAGACACGGTGTAACCATAGCCGGCCAAGCCATCCGTAAGCGACAGGGCGGTCTCCGTGACATTAGTCGTAAACAGCGTGCCCCAATAGGAATACACGGTGATGGTGTAGTCCGTGGCACCGTCCATGGGCGTCCAGGAGAAGGAGTCCCGCCCGTCGGCGGAGGATGCCGTCGTAACGGAGAACAGGGGGTTCCCACCCGTCTGCATCTCGATGAAGTTGATGGCCCCGTTGCCGCTGAAGTCGGACTGGAGGATACTCTGGAAATCCGACGGGGAGGTGTCCCCGAACCACGTGTTCCACCATTGCCAGTGCGTGAACATCTGGTGTGTCAATGAGTCCGGGATATCCCCCCCGAACCAGTCGTCCCACCACAGCCAGCACCGGAACAGGTCTGCCAGCTGTGAGGGCGGGGTGGTATCCCCTTCCCCAAAGTAGGTGTCCCGCCACCCGTTGAAATAGGCGGGCTTGATGCCGAGGAGGGCGATTCTGTCGCCGTCACTGCAGACACCGAACTGTTTGGCCTGCCACTTGTTCCCGCCTAGCAATATATAGCCACCGCTCTTCAAATCCACGGCATTGCCGTCAGTCGTGATACCCCACGCCATATCACCGCTTGCGGCGATAGACGCGATGACACTACCGGGGGGCATCTGGATAGTGTCTGCCCCCCCCCACCACGACGACCAAAGGACTACGGCGGACGCGCGGCCCTTCAGGAGGGCAACCGTCTCCCCGTCTGTGCACACGATGTCAACAACATTCGACAGTCCCGGCGGCACGTATGTGTTGCTTCCCCATACACGGACAGTCCCGTCCGCCAGCAGCGCCGCGCCGTGATAGAGCCCCCCTGTCACCTTCACGACATCTTTCAGGTCATACGGGATGTCCGTTATCCCGGCGTAGGGGTCAGGGAAACCCCACGCCTTTGGGACACCGTCATAGCCCAGGGCAAATGCCGCGTTCGGGGCTGCCGCCACGCTGGCAGCCGGATACGGAGGGTTTTCCGCCGCCGCGGGGTAGATGAAACTGGCAAAAGGCCCTATCGCCGTGTCCGGGCAAATCCCACCATAGGGATAACTTTGCCAATAAGACAGGTTTAGCTCAGCATACCCCATGCTGTCCGCGAAAGCCCCGGCATTGACGACACTCCCGTCCCTCGAAACACCAGTGGCATGAGAACGGCCACACGCCGCCTGTATGATATCCCAGCCTAAATAGCCCTCGTAATAAATGCGCCCCGTATAAGAATACGACGACAACTCGTTAACGATGCCAAGGGCATAGCCGCCATAGCCCATCAGCAACGTCTGCCCGCCGCCTGCGCACATCGCCTCGACCCCCGTGAAGGCCACCACGTCTTCGTGATAAGAATAAGGCTGCCGTTGCCACTGCACGGCCGTGCCGTCCGAGAAGAGGGCGGTACGGTCCCAGAGGGTTGCCCCGACTGCCTTCGCGGACGCATACGGGGCGTTAGGAGAACTCAGCAAGGTGAAGTTATCCCCGCAGTCCACGAGGGCGGCAAAATCCGGCATATCCGGCACGGGGGGCATCCAGAGGGAAGGGTCGAAGGCGAAGCAGGCCTTGACCTGGCCGACGTTGGCGAGGGCGTAGTCGTCGTCCGTGGTGCTGCTGGGCCACGGGTAACCGCTTGCGCACCCCACGGCGATGATCCTATCCCAGAAGGGCTTTGCCGCGGTCTTCAACTGGCCGAGGGTGACGGGCAGGTCGTTGCCCGTGAGGGTGAACCCGGCCACGAGGCTAGAGATCGCAGGGCTCGCGCCGACCCAGGACTGCGCCAGCTCGGCCGCGGCCCGGCTGGCGATCCACTTGACCTGCCCCTGCGTCGCGGCGGCGAAGTCGTTCGGCGCGGCGGAAGGGTCTATGACGCCGCGCGCCGCCCACCATGCGGGGGCGAAGGGCGAGGGCGGGGAACCGGGTTTCCCGACGAAGGGGACCATCGGCACGCCCTTGCGCGGGGCGAGGAAGCCAATGCCGTCAAGGAAGGCACCCTCTCCCGCGACATCTAGGACACCGTCCAAGACCACGTCAGCGTCGGCCGCTATGCCGCCGTTCTGACCCAGCGGGGCAATCTCCTGCGCCTCCAGCCGGTCCGCGATGAGCTCGTCCACGTCCAAGTCGGCGCAGACCGCGCGGAAGATGCACAACAGCGCCAGCGTCAGGCCTGTAAGGGGTAGCAGCAGCTTCTTTCTCATATCATCGGTCCTCCCGCAAAAAGGTTGGTGCCCTGCCCGTCAGGGCGCGTTCGTGTAGATGCCGCTGGAGAGGTTGCCGGACAGCTTCAGGCGGGGCGGGGAGCCACTAAAGTTGACGACCCTCGTGACGGACAGGTCCCCGTTGACTGTCAGGCCGCCTGCCACCGCGACGGCATCCGGCTGCCGGCCGCCCGAGTAGAGCAGCCCGATCTCTGTCCCGGAAAGGGCGCGGCCGTAGACGCGGACCTCATCAAGCAGCCCGCCCCAGTTATCATAAGAGTAATGATAACTGTTGCCATTGTAGTAATTCATGACGCGGGAGGAATTACCGACATAGAGAGGCTGGTTGTTATAGATAGGAATCGCGTCATCCCTGCTGTCCATCAGCTCCCCGTCAACCCAGAGCTGCGCGTTGGTGCCGTCGCGCACTGCCGCGACATGATGCCATTGACCGTCACTGTACACCGGATACCATGACCATGTGGTGCTCAAAAAGCAATTGTTCCAAGCATCCCGCATAATCCACCGGACGGCACCATAGTCTAAGTAGAGTGTCCATCCGTAATCTTCTGGCGGGGCCTTGTCCATAATCACCGAATAGGAAGCGGCAGACCCCCCGTTATCCATGAACCACACGCTGACCGAATAGGTCTCCCACGACGGGAAGTCCGGGACACCGGGGAACACGATGAACCCGTCTGGGTCTCTGAAGGACATGGCCCCGCCCCCGAGACGCCCTGCGCTCTCCGACAGCGTCCAGGCGCAGTTCACCGCAGTGCCGTCGTGCCCGTTGCCGCTGGCGTCCTTGACCGTGCCTCCCGTGTCCGCCTCAAAGGGCAGATACAACACCATCCCGTCCCCCTGCGCGGGCATGGGATGGGGATGGGGTGCGACCACCCCGGTCCTGACCGTGCCCGCCTCCAGCGTCACGACCTCGACCGTCCCCGTGGCGGCTGCGCCCGTGAGGCAGGCCATTGACCACACACATACCGCAACATGCCCAGCTTTCATAAATTCCCCTTTCCCGAGTTCTTTCAGGTTAATGCCCCGTCAGGGCTTCTGCGTATAGTTCCCCTGCGGGAGGCCGGACGGCTGCTGGCAACGCGCGCCGCCCCCGAAGACGGCCCTTCCCGTAACCGTCAGGTCCCCGCTGACTGTCAGGTCGCCCCCGACCGCCACTGGGGCAGGCGGTATCAACAGCAGCCCGTCCGCATAGAGGTGTCCGATCTCCGTCTTGGAAAGGGCGCGGTTGTAGATGCGTATCTCGTCAATCTGCCCGCTCCAGTGCGCGTAGGGTAGGGAAGTGGGGGGGAAAGAACCATAATAATAGTTGTAGTAGTAATGACCGAGAGAGAGATAGAGATCATAATAATAACTTATGCTGGAGCTATTGCCGACATGGAGGGCTGAGCTACTGTAGACGGCAATCGCATCATTTCTGCTGACCTGCAGTTCGCCATCAATCCAGAGATACGCGTTGGTGCCGTTACGCACAACCGTGACATGATGCCAAGCCCCATCGCTATACTCTCCTGTTGACCCAAATATCAAACGGCGATAGGACATATCCCACACAATGGCACCATAACCCAAGCTGATTGTCCACCCATAACCATTTAACGGGGATTTGTCCATAATCGCCGGGTAAGAACTATACATATCCCCCTTGAACCACACGCTGACCGAATAAGTGTCCCACGACGGGAAATCCGGGACACTGGGAAACATGATAAAACTGGCTGGGTCGTTAAAAGATATCGCCCCGCCGGTGTAACGCCCAACATTTGTCCAGGCACAATTGATAACGGTTCCAGCATGGGAGTTGCCGCTGGCATCCTGCGTGGTCGCACCCGTGTCCGTCTCGAAGGGTAGGTATAGGGCAAGCCCCTGTTCTGGTGCGGGTTCGGGGGGCTTGGGCGTAATCACCCCGACCTGCGCCGAGTCCGCCCGCAGCGTCTCCGCTAGGGCGACCGACCCGCCTTGCGCGGTAGCCACGCCCGCAAAGAGAACCATTGATAAAACAATTGTTGGCTTTCTCACGATGACACCTCCTCAATTTTGAGTGTTGGCGGCAGTCCCCGCCCCGTCGCCATGCCTCATGCGCCGCGCGGCCGCGTTGCCGAGCGCCACGTCCCCCGTGAAGGTCACGCGCACCCCGGTTCCCCGCACATCCAGGCTCTCGGGGTAGACGCCCTCGCCGATGACAAGCCGCCGCCCGCCGCCGGCGGCGGCGGCCATGCCCGCGGCCACCGTCCGCTTAGGCCCCTCGCCGCCGCCGCGGGAAAGGGCACTCCGCCCCGTCCACGCGTCGTCGCCCCGCGCCGCGTCCACATAAATCACCGCGCGGACCTCTACCTCCCTAGGCGCAGCCGGCAGCAGCGTGGCCCCGGCCGTGTCCAGCGCGTTCGTGCGGCCCTCTGGCGGCGGAGGGTCATTTCCCGGCAAGGCGGCCTGCGCCCCTTCGCCCGGCGGCAATACCCCCTGCACCCCGCCGCCCTGCCCGGGGAACGGGGCCTCCCCCTGCGCCGGGGCATCCTGCGCGTCAGGGATATCCGGGAAGGCCAGCGGCCAGAGCGACACCCTGACGCCCGCCAGCGACGGGTCGTACCAGCCAGGGTCAACCCATCCGGGCATCCCCTCGGGGAACAGTAGCCCGGCCGCCCACCACGGCGTATAATCCTCCTCCGGCGGCAGCGTCCAGAACAGGTGCCCGTCCGGATTATGGAACAGCGTCTCGCGTGTCCCGGCGTCCTCGGAGACCGTCACCTCCGCGCCCTCCCAGTCCTCCGTGGAAAGCAACAGAGCCAGCAGGAAGGCGTCGCCGTCCCCCCCGTCCGGCAGGAACAGCATATCACCCGCGTCATACAGCACGGCCGCCTCCAGCGGAAGAAGCCCCCACTGCGCCTCCCGCAGCGCGTCGCGCAAATCCTCCGGGGACGAGACCACCCGCGGCCCTCCCAGCCCCCCGCCGCCTTGGGACAGCAACACGGTCAGGGCGGCGGCCAGGCACGCCGCGAACACCCGCCACCGCAGGACGCAATACACGCAAAACCTTCTCATCCCTAAACCCTCCGCACAAGTCAATAAAAAAGCCTTTTACACAATATGCGGACATTGTATGCCGTTCCCGTCAGCCTGTCAAGGACTTTCTGCAAAAAAAATGGAAAAAAATGGAAAAACGAAAAAAACACGATTAGGGGTTGACGCCGTGCGGGGGGTGTGGTATGCTGTTTTCACATCAAGGAGTTTACCATGAGGAAATGGGTATGGGGCATATCTTTTTTCCGCCTCGCGGCGGTCTTGTTTCTTCCTGCGGCGTTGCCGGCGCAGGGTCCCCTTCCGGTGGCGCACTGGCTTTTCGACGGGGAGGGGGCGGAGGTGCCGGACCA
>Ga0123353_10018948_pt1 | contig 10205 bp, 4 predicted proteins | sample TergutLab28metaG_3_FD_92763 | JGI IMG/M metagenome (GOLD analysis project Ga0123353, IMG submission 92763) | Labiotermes labralis P3 segment gut microbial communities from Petit-Saut dam, French Guiana - Lab288 P3 | ecosystem: Host-associated > Arthropoda: Insects > Digestive system > Gut ...
GAAAAACAAAAAAAAAAAATTTACAAAACTATAATAACAACAACCTCCTCCACCCCGCCAAGACCATGGCTAAAAAACTTGGTAAATTAAAACCTTAAAACCCCCCCCCCCCCGGACGTAGAGTGAAGTCTCAAAACTGGGTCATGATTGAGAAAAACGGAACATAGGGTAACCTGACATGTGGCAATATATTTCCAAAATGACAAGCCCCCATCACTTACATGGCGTTTTCTTAGCAATTTAAGTGGAACAATGCTCCGGTTCCTTGCCGATAAACATTAATTATGTCCCAATAAGAAAGAATTGCTACGTGAATTAACAGGATAATATATAAAATTAATTAACTTATTCATAATGCAGACGACAAAGCTAGACGCAGTAATTTCTGAGCAGTCTGTAGGTCGCAATCTGCTCTCAAAATATTATCAACATATTTCACTACTACCAACAGTATGAATGGAATTACTGGTGAAATTTAATGTGAATTCCATCACTGGGAGTCAATTTTATCAGATCCTTTACGTTCGATAAATATGAGACGAAACTGGAATATAGTGACTCAGTACACCGGAATTTTGTAGAATTCACTTATGAGGGAAGCCCAGTATAGAATTCTATTGAATTCGGAATATCCAAGGAAATTGACCGGTTAATTGAAATATATATGAGGCATAGCTGGTACAGGCAGACATCTGATGTAATTCTAGTTCATAATTGACCAAAATAACTGGATGATTTAACCCCACCCTTTCTTAATTTTGCTTCGGAATATGCTCTGAGAGGGGTTCATTAATGCAGCTATGCTAACGACTACGTACGAAACGATTCAAGGCATAAATATGTTTCGTCTAAAGCCAAAAGGAAGACTACACAATACAATAAACAATAGCCCGAAACGTTAAAATGGTAAATCAGTCCCATTACAGGCCCGAGATGCCCACAGGGTTCCAGGACGTTAACGTTCCCAGAATGAGTGACAATGGCTCAGGATGGTGGTAAGGTTGTTAGTCTTAAGCACCGGCCGCTTTTTACCCCTAGGAAATGCTCCTGGTACTCATTTCTATTAAAGGTTTAATCGACCCCAGGGCCATAATGCGATCGGAAGGATTGTGTCAAAGAAAAATTCCAATGACACAATCTGGAATCGAACCAGCGACCTTCCGATTTGTAGCACAGCGCCTTAACCACTGTGCTACCGCGGTCCCCAGTCTGCAACGTTGGTTCAATTATTAACAAAACAATTGGCTAACTAACAAACGCCATGAAGAAAAGTCCTCCTTCTACAGCCAAATGTTCCCCAAATAGTAAAAACAACCCCGCATTTGATGGAACCCGAAGGTTCATTAGGACACACAAAACAAACAAGCACACGAAAAGGGACAGTGATATAACAGCATTTGCCTGTCAACCACATTAAAGTTAAACAAGCATAAGAAATCCAGTACGAGCTTTTAGACGCTTATCTGGTCTGTTATTCTGAATGGAGACATACACGTGCACCCTTGCATCAAAGACCAATGCACACGTCACAGAACTGAACTGCATCACCATCGCTGTCCAGAAATACCAGAGACTTGTTTCTTTACAGCAGATGTCTCAGCTGGTAGTCCGTCAGCTAGCTGCTCAGTGTGTAAACTAAATCACCGCTCACCAATATGGATAACTCACCACAAGCAGCTTCGATGCACATCACTGTATATATTCCAAGCAAAAGTATTTAAATCCCGATATTTTATACTCCTTGTTTTTTAATTAATTATTCAACAGTGAAATTTAACCAAAAACTATACGATTTTTTTATTAAAGTGTGTAGCGATTTAGACATTCTAATTATGTTAGTATTCTTGTTCTCACTACCCTGAAAATGGCTTCGTAATTGGTGTTGAGTCGTATGTCGCAATAAGAGACACAGCATCCAGTAAACATGGTGAATAATTCCACTCACCTACAAAAAAAATTAATAAGAAAACATTATCGATATTGCATACTACAATGGCGGCAGCAACCGTGCTACACGGTAGTGACAATAGAACTTCATTAAAACATCTTGAAAGAAGAACTGGGACAGAGGAAATGAAATTTTTGAAGTGTGCCGCTAGGATATGCCTTTAGAAGCGCTTTCGTATTCCCATGTAAATAAGACTTATCTCACAATTAGAGAAAATAGGGTTACAAACACCGCCTGACACGAAATGAAAATAAGCAACGTGCTACGATAGTGACGTCCCCACACAGCAGACAGCAACAGTCCACACCAGTGCTACGATGGACATCTCTCGCCAAGTATTGGGATGGATGGTTTGTCAGCTGCACTGGGAAGGCAGGGAATTGGTAGAATGTTGGGGATCGGACAATCCCAGTGACATCATACGTACACACACCAATATACACATACATACAGACATATGTACTTACAAAGGTAAAAACGTACACACCCACATACATATATTCATACGTAAACACAACCCATATATAAATAAATAAGTAAATATACGCTACACGTATACATACACACAATACATTAATACATATATATACATACATACACATACACACACCTACATACAAATACACATATACGTACATACATAAATATACGAGTACATATATATACATACGTTGATACATACACAAAAATACATACCTATATACATAGACACACATACGCGCACACACACACTAATATATATATGTATATATACATACATATACACAAAAATGCATACCTCTTTACATACATACAGATAAACATACGCGCGCGCGCACACACACACACACACACACACACACACACACATATACATTAATACATATATATATATATATATACATACATACACATACATACACCTACACACAAATACACACATACGTACATACATACATAAAGATATAAATACATACATACATACATATATACGTACGTACATACATCCATACACACACACATACACACATACATCCATACATATATATGCATACATACATACACAAAAATACATACAGACACACATACGCGAGCGCGCGCCCGCACACACACACACACATACATACATTAATATATATATATATATATATATATGTATACAAACACACTAACATACACCTACACACAAATACACACATACGTACATACATAAACATACAAATACATACATACATACACACATTTATACGTACTTACATACATCCATACATACACAAAAATACATACCTATATACATACATAGACACAAATACGCACGCACACACACACACACACATTATTTTGCACAAGACTGCCTAAATCTTTTCCATTTATTCAATTTGTTAGCAAAATAAGATAAAGAAAATTTTCCTTCCAATATGACCCAGAACGGCGCTTGCTAGTGGAAAAATACACGACGTTTCGCGCTCTCTATATGCACCTGGTGTGGCAAGAACTGTCGCACGCATTGATCTGCTGCTGGAGTTTGTTCAGGCCGACACCTCCCTGTGACCACGGTGACTAAACTCATTACCTGCTCTGCCGGCACCTCCCTGTGACCACGGTGACTAAACTCATTACCTACTCTGCCACACGAACCCCACTGTGTCTCTGGGAGCCCTACCAGCGTTGCATCCCAGTATCAGCCACAGCACTCTATGTAAAGGATGAAAATTCACACTGTGTAAATACACAAGCCTTCTGTTACACCACGAACCTAAATGCTAAAAGTGATTGGTCCGAGGTGAAGCATCAGCACAAAGCAGTAAGACCTGAGAGCTGCGCTCTTCTGGGGTACTACCCAGTGTATAGTGGAAATTCATTACCGACGTTTCGGAACAATCTATAGGTCCCATTTTGAAGGGTCAAGAAATCCAAGAAGAAAGCCGATAACTTTGGCAAGCGGTTTATATAGAGAAATGTGTGGGCGGTAATTTGTCTTCAGTAACGGCAAATACCAGCCAATAGGGTTGATGCAGTGTGAGGGTGGCGAGAAGAGGGGCTAAGTGTTGTGGACGTGCAAATGTGAGGTGAAACGACCAGAGCAAGTGAAGCCACTACCAAGTGCAAGACGCGGAGACAAGGGAAAAACATATTTATGAAAATAAGAAAAGGTAAGAAATTTTGATAAATAAATAAATAGGAGCAACAGACAACACAAAAAAACAGGAATAGAAAGGAAAAGGAGGACAGACGATAAGAAGAGGAGAGAGGAGAGACGCCCGAGCCCAGGAGGAAGAGGAGAGTAAGCAGATCCAACAAGGGCTCCGATTAAATTCGGTGTTGGGACATGGAACGTCTGTACAGCGTCATGAGGAGGAAGGAGAGTAAGGAGCGTGAGCTAGTCACCACTACAGGGGGGGGGGGGATCTACTTTCTCTAAGGAGGCGAATGAGAGGTTTCTACAACCTGCTTAAATTCAGCCCATCCTCCCTGTTCATAATCTCTGGGCGGTGTTCCAACTAAGTTGGCTCCCCGATAAGTTGGTCCATGTACCCGGACATAGTAGAGAGGATTCAGGTGTCTTGGAAATATTTACAACCAAGCGTACTTCGAAGCGACCCAGTAAGAAACTCTTTAGTAACTTTACAAATGTCAAAATTCCCCAGCACAGGCACGGCCAATTCAATTATTGTAATTTAAAAATCATTAAAAAAAAGAAGTGATATATCTGGCTATGGTGTACAAATGCAGTGTGGTGACGAATTTCAGTTTAGAATTCGTCGATAAATCAGGTTGGTCTATGTATCGCAACTTAAATATCTCCACAGGCGCATTATGAAACCCTCAACGTAGAGCTGTGTGAATCATGACAAACTTAGCGTCGCCCCACACCATACGGTACTTATCCAACGAAACTGTGTGACTATACAATACATGAAGTACCTGATTGTGATGCACGTTGTGGGATTACGACGGCATTGCCAGACACAATCGTGATGACATCATCGATAAATGAACAAGCACGAGGATGTGAGATACGAGGATTGTACAGCAGTTTTATTGATAACTCAGGTCTTCTAGGATGCGACACTCTGTCGCTCGGTTAATGTTTACTGGCATTTCGACGGAAGGTATTGCCTTCATAAGTACAGGTCCACGTTGGCAGAACATACAGGTCTGTCGACTTATGATTCTCGAATTTTCAAGTGAGATATCCCCGTTGTGTTGAAAATGCTAAAATAAATTATAAATATATATAATATAATGCAGTCATACACAACTTTACATTTTATTAGATTATATTAGGCTATAAATCCAGCTACATGTTTCGGCTCAACTGCCGTTGGCCCTACATTTCGGCCGAAACATGTAACTGAATTTATAACATAATATAATCTAATAAAATGTGAAGTGTATGACTGTATTATATTATATATTTGTATTATATTTTAGTATGATTCTGGAATTTCTCGTACCCATGCTCACAACAGCTCTTCTACTCACTCAGGAGGTCTCAATTTTCTATGGTACGAATATAAATTTCGCCATATAGAGAAAATCTTTCTTTGGTTTTGGAAGCGAAAACGCAAGGAATATAGACTTCGTGTACTTGAAATCCTTCACAGCGTGATGATACATATTTTCCATTTCTAAGAAAGGCGTTACTTTATTGCCTTCCCCATATACGTGTCACAGAGAGCTCGCAGAGTTTGAATATACGAAAATGGCCCTATGGCTACGTACAACTGCAAACAATGAATACACTGTGCTTCCATAGCGCGGCGCATATCGTAAGGGAGTAAATGTCCTGACGTCTTGTTGCTTGCTTTGCTGAATACGAATAAAAGTATCTATTTGTTGAGTCGCAAGTCTACATACGGACAGACAAGGGCCACTACATTTATCGCCAGATTCTCTACAGTACACATCCCTCACAGTAAAATTCAATGCAAAATACTTCTCCATTCTCTTCCTGAACTTTGTGTGCCGTTCTCTCCATTTCACTTTCCTCTGTCACAGTGTCCCTTATTAAATAGTTTCTCTAGATGTATCAGTTCTGTGGTCTTGGTGCAACTAATTGCTTTCTCAATAGCTTTCTCCCCATTTATATATAACCATTATTCAGTTCTCTTCTTCGTCTTTGCTTTTACATATATCAACATAATGTGATACCTGGCCACACACCAACTTAATATGGAGTGCATTTCTATCTGCTGAGATGTAAAAAGGAAATTTGGCTAGAGATGGAAAAATAAGGAGAATCGTGGTGAGATTCCTGGCTGGGGAAGGGGGGGGGGTGGATTTCTCCTCTTCAGAACATTCAGACCGCCTCTCAGGACCACATCAAATTGTTCAATCCATTAGAAATTCCACATTACCTAGAATGTAATTAATAAGTAGTTGAATATTTTTGCATCCTTCGACAGATCTCATGAATTTTGGCACATAAACACTTGAGTTATATACGTACCAATCAGTGTGCCAAATCGCATACTTAAAATAATATCAATGGCAATTTTATTTACGTCCTAAATTAAATTTCTGTATTCGGCTTATATATTTGCGTTATTTTCGCAGGCAGCAGCAATCCTTGCCTCACTACGAAGAATGTCATTTCATTTCGAAACAATGGTCGCCACCTACAAAGGTTTTTATGTTTGTAAAAAAAAGTTTGAATCCCATTGGCAATTAAAGCTACGTACTTCAGTCGACTAGCCGGCCCCAGTGGCCGTGCGGTCTAAGGCGTAGGTCTGCGGCCGCTCCCCTGCTGAAATTGTAGGTTCGAAACCCACCGGGGGCATGGATGTTTGTCTGTTGTGCTTGTTGTGTGATGTCAGGTAGAAGTCTCTGTGACGAGCTGATCACTCATCCAGAGGAGTCCTACCGACTGTAGTGTGTCATTATGTGTGATCTAGAAACCTCGTGAATGAGGAGGCCATGACCCACTGGGGGGGGGGGTCTCGCCAAAAAAACAAATATAATTCAGTCGATAGGCCAAAGAAAGTAATATTGCTAGGCACACGCAAAATGACCGCATGAAGGCGCAAGTGTTCTGGGTTATGGCGAAGTGCCAAGTGGTAAAGACATACGGACGTTTCGCACGAACACGTCGCTTCCATCTTCAGTGCCTAACCGGGTTTCGAACTAACTGCTCGGATGATGGAGATGGAGGCAGCGAGCTCCACTTGGTGCACTGTCCAGCAAGGCTTGAGGAACTGAAATCTTGCATACGAAGTTACTCCATTACAGTACGTGTCAGTGCTCGATACATGATACTTTTATTCACGAGTGCTATCGCGCATGCACGTGTGTGTGTGTGTGTGTGTGTGTGTGTGTGTGTGTGTGTCATTTTCGTTCATTCATTTTTAATTGGTGGGCTGATTTGAAATATAAATTTTAAATCTAAACAAGGTGGGAAATATTTGACTACCTGAACGACTGCTCACGTTTCAAAAACGACGGATAATCACACTGCAGCCGACAAAAGCGGGAAACCCCTACAAGCTCCTTCCAAAATGTTGCTCTCTTAATTCCATGACGCACATTCTACTCATTCAAATCACTGTTTTTCCCTAAACACATATTTTGTGGAAAAGGTTCAAATTTACTATGGTCTAGGGCGCATATATATATATATATATATGGGCCGGGTACCTCAGCCGATATAGCGACTGACTATGGGCTGGACGATCCGGGATTGAATCCCGATGGGGACGAGATTTTCCCCCCGTCCAGACCGGCCATGAGGTCCACCCAGCCTCCTGTACAATGGGTACCGGGCTTTCCCGGGGATAGAGGCGGCCGGGGCGTGGGGCTGACTCCCCCAACCACATCTAGTGCCGAAAGGTCCTAGAAAAGAGAAGAGCTATACCTCTACTCACCTGCCTGCGTGGCCTATAAAAAGGGTGAAAACCTACATATATATATATATATATATATATAAATTTGGAGACCGCGGTGGCACAGTGGTTAAGGTGCTGTGCTACAAATTGGAAGGTCGCTGGTTCGATCCCAGATGGTGTCAGTGGAATTTTTTATTGATATAAAATAATTCCGATCGCACTATGGCCCTGGGGTCGACTCAGCCTCTAACAGAAATGAGTACCAGGAGCATTTCCTGAGGGTAAAGGCGGCCGGTGTGTAAGGTTGACAACCTTACCACCATCTGGGAACCTTAACTCCCTGGAACCCTCTGGGCCACTCCAGGCCTGTAACGAGACTGATTTACCTTATATATATATATATATATATATAAGGTAAATTGTGTATATATATATATATATATATATATATATACACAATCAACGACAACTGTATTTATGATTATGGTTTTGTGTACGGTTCTTGTAGTTATCCTGCTAGCCTGGTAAATGTGATTCAACTTAGCACCTAAATAAACCAAAGATACATAAACTTCCAGGCCTAAGTGTGTGCACATATCTGTGATAAATTCTAGGTTATTCTTTACGGCACTGGTACAAATATCCACAGCACGCTCGCCCCTAACAAATTCCCATCATGTGTACAATGAGGTATCCAATTTATGGCCTAAGAAATTACTGAAATTCCTTACTGAAATACTCAAAATCTAAAAGCAAATTACAAGCTTTAACGTCTCTAATAATCCTGAATTTCCTGCGCGATGGCCTTTTTCTTCATATGACATTAATTAATATCCTTTGTAACGTATAACAAATATGTTTCTGACAACCACATACACACAGAGCAGCTTGTGCATAATACAAATTGGCTGAATGTTTGATTTGTGGTCCAGATTGAACCACCTGTCATGAGCTAAACGGTACATAGTTGTATATACGTATGAAGTTATGTACAGACTTTGCTCATATTAAATTCGTTGGTTTCCTCTAGCGGAGCGGGACGCGAGGGAACTATTGAAGCGTGATTACAGGGGAGCAGAACAGCGGGCATAGGTTGCGGTTTCAGGGCTGGGTGTGTGGATGTTGTACCGGGGGATATCCAGCATGCAGTGATGTGGCTTGGACTACAACGAGACTTTTACAGACGTATGTAACAGAACCGAGTAATAACGGTTTATTGCATTTACAGTTACGCACGGCAGGTAAATGTAACCGGGATGCACAACTTTACGTTGTACTGTCCTGTATTACTCGAACACACTAAGGCAATATAGCAATCTTCGAATAAAACAGGATGCCTTTTTTTAGTTACTTAATTCAGTAATGGTGTACAAACACAACAAAACTCAAAATAACGTTGATTAAAAGCGACACCTAAGCGTCGCACGTTAACACAAATTATCATTTTCTGGTTCATTTGTTTTTGTATCTGGGACGCCTCCTTAATATGGTAGCTCGCAATTTGGCAGCGTAATTCCGTTTATAATCAAGATAACAATATGTCACACGTTTCTCAGTTAACCTCCGAAAACTGACCAAATTCGGTATGCCGAAACACAACCGAAGTCTCAAACCCTCAGCTGACCCTCAACGAAATGAAAACTCGATTCCATTCCAGTACTGGCTGCAACAATCTCTGACAGTTAATTTTTGATACTTGGAAGGCCGAATTCATCCGAATTATACACAAAGTTCAGTTCCGAATTTACACAGAAAAAACTCAACTTCCTGTACAAACCTGTCAGTGGTGTTTAGAGAAGTATTCACCTATATTCTCAGCAAATTTATGTCCGCGGAGACGCGGGTTCAATTCCAGGCCAGTCCATAAGTCCATAAGGAGTTTGTTGTGGACGAACTGGCAATGGGATACTTTTTCATCCTAATACTCTTTGATTCTCCTGTCAGTAATATTCCACCAATGCCGCAAACTGATTCATTCAACTGTCACAGACAATATGTACAGTTAGAAAAAGACAGAATATATAAATAACACTTTCAAATTAGTGTTGATAAGTAACACATTGAAACACACAACTGAAATCAGAAAATCACACGAAGTACATAACTACACTCTGAGGCAATTTGAGGGTTGTATGACCGTGCATCTTCCTTATGAAATAAAGTGAAATGCCAACTTGATGCAAAGAGGTAATTTTATTGATGTATTCTTAGCTCGACATGTTTCGGACGCATACGCCCATTATCAGGAGCATTAGATGTTGAGTTCCAGCATTTGGTTTTCTGCGTGGGTCGTGTATGTGGTGCGGATACGCACGACTCACGCAGCGGCTCTCAAGACCACCACCTATCCAAAAACTTGGTGCAGAAAACCGTAAGCTGGAACTCAACATCTGATGCTCCTGATAATGGGCGTATGTATCCGAAACATGTAGAGCTAAGAATACATCAATAAA
>Ga0123353_10018949_pt1 | contig 10205 bp, 12 predicted proteins | sample TergutLab28metaG_3_FD_92763 | JGI IMG/M metagenome (GOLD analysis project Ga0123353, IMG submission 92763) | Labiotermes labralis P3 segment gut microbial communities from Petit-Saut dam, French Guiana - Lab288 P3 | ecosystem: Host-associated > Arthropoda: Insects > Digestive system > Gut ...
TATATAATCTTCTATAAATTTACATAATTCTTTTAAATTCGTATCATTAGTAGTCATATACATATATATCTTCCTTTGGTCTAGTTTTTATTATTAATGTGTATAATGTTATATTGAATTATGCATAATTTAAACTATTCCATTTAAAAATGAACTATGGGTTCTGACAAAATCTATTCCATAACTATATATTTATTCATTAAATAAATAATTATTAAACTATACAAAAATATATATAAAGCATGTGAAAATTTTATAAAAATATAAAAAATTTATATAAAAATATTATAAATTAAAAAAATTTATAAAAATATTATAAACTTAAAAATATTATAAAAATATATAAAAAAATTTATAAAAATATTATAAACTTAAAAATATTATAAACTTAAAAATATTATAAAAATATAAAAAATTTATATAAAAATATTATAAAACTATTATAAACAAAAACATATTATAAATAAAAATTAAAAAAACTTATTAAAATTAAATACATCAATGAAAAATAGATGGAATGAATATAAATAGTGAAATAGGGGGAATAAAATGGACGAACATATTATTGAAGCTATGGGAAAAGCTACAGTTAAAATTAAAAATGGAAAAGTTGTAGAGGTCGGAGAACCTAAAATTGAATACTGCCCTCTTTTTCATAAACATAGAGGGATTGAAAAATTAACTAAAGAAAAAATAAAAGAAAATATGGAATTTAGAATTATGGATTTTGGAATGTGTTCTTCTAATCGTCAAATTAAAATGAAAGACTTTTTATCATTTGGAATTTCTGAAACACTATCAACACTTCTTAATGAAAAACTGATCGACTGTGCAATTATGGTTTGTGAAGGCTGTGGAACTGTAATAGTAACTGATAGTGAAATGGCACAAGGAGTAGGGGGTCGTGTCTCAGGTTTAGCTAGAACTACAATATTACCTGAAGTAGTAGAAAAAATAGGAAAGGAAAATGTTTTAAATCGAGAAATAGGTATAATCGACCAAGTTGCAGGAATCCAATTAGCTATAAACAAAGGATATAAAAATATAGCAGTAACAATTGTAGATCCACAAGAAGCTAAAGTAATCCGTGAAGCAGAAAAAAAATACAATGAAGAAAAAGAAAACGATAGTATTGAAAATAAAATTAATATCTATGTTTTTGCTGTTCACAGCACCGGTATAAATAATGAAGAAGCAAAAGAACTCTTTAATTACTGTGATGTTGTAACTGCATGTGCATCCAAACCAGTCCGAGACATTGGTGAAAAAATAGCTATTAAAAAAGTAGGAGAATCAATCCCCATCTATGCAGTTACTGAAAAGGGAAAAGAATTTTTAGAGCTTCGAGTAGAAAAAATTGGTGGGATGAAACCTAAAAAGGACCCAAAACTCCCAAAACCATTAATATAATGTGAATATCGAGGATAAGTTATTAATAAGTTATAAATAACTATAATAATTTACAGTAGAATATAATAAGCTATACAGTTATAATACCTTAAAAAAAATGTAATGAGTTAAAGAAACAATCTTCATAACATAATTAAAGTGTATCAGCTACGGCCCTAATTATACAACTTTGAGTAATCAAACTAACTAATATATCCCCATCAACAACAGGGATTCTTTGAAAACCAGTAACCACCATGATTTTACTTATTTCCTTTATATTTGTCTTTTTTTCGACAATAGCTAAATCTTTACTCATTATTACATCCTTTGCACTCAATTTTTCATTCATAATTATATTCTATTATTTCTATATATTAAAATTATTATATTCAATTATTCTATTAATATAATATTAAAAAAAATATAATATTATTGTTAAGTATCTAGTTATAAAATGGAAATTAGTGAAAATATAAGAAAAAATAATAGCACCATAGCAAATAATAACTATAATAAAAAAATAATTATAATAAAAAATAAAATAATAAAAGAACAAAATAATAAAAATTTTAAGAATAATGATTATAATTCTACTAAATAATAACAATCAACTGTTTGATATGACCTTAGAGGTATTAAATTGACTCAAATGAAAGAAGCCAAAAAAGGCAATATAACTGAAGAAGCTAAAATTGTAGCTAAAGATGAAAATATATCTCCTGATAAACTTAGAGCATTAATTGCTGAAGGTAAAGTTGTAATACCAAAAAATGTAAATAGAAATACAAAGCCTTGTGGAATTGGAGAAGGATTGAAAACAAAAATTAATGCTAATATCGGATCCTCATCAAAGATGGAAGATTTACCTCTTGAAATTCAGAAAGCTAAAATAGCTGTTGAATATGGTGCTGATGCAGTAATGGATCTAAGTACAGGAGCTAATCTTAATGAATTTAGAAAAGAAATAGTCAAAGCTGTTGATGTTCCAATAGGAACAGTTCCAATTTATGAAGCAGGAGTAGCTACCCAAAACAAAGGCAAGACAATCATTGAAATGGATGAAGAAGATATCTTCAAAGCAATTGAAAATCAGGCCAAAGAAGGCATAGACTTCATGACATTGCATTGTGGTATAAATAAAGATATTGTAGAAAAATTACAAGCTGCAAAGCGAAAAATGGGAATTGTTAGCAGAGGTGGGACATTTTTAGCATCATGGATTCTTCACAATGATAAAGAAAACCCTCTCTTAACAAATTATGATTATATATTAGAGTTAGCTTATGAATATGATATCACCATTAGTTTAGGAGATGGGCTTAGACCCGGATGTATTCAAGATGCAACTGATATTGCCCAAATACAAGAGTTAGTGAATCTAGGAACCTTGGTAAAGAGAGCTCAGGAAAAATCAGTTCAAACAATGGTAGAAGGTCCTGGACATGTTCCAATGAATCAAATAGCTACAAACATGGAAATACAAAAGACTCTCTGTTACGGAGCCCCATTTTATGTACTTGGACCTATAGTTACTGACCTTGCCCCAGGTTATGATCATATCACTTCAGCAATAGGAGGAGCAATAGCTGCTCAATCTGGAGCTAACTTCCTATGTTATGTTACACCTGCTGAACATCTTTCAATTCCTAACCTTGAAGATGTAAAAGAAGGAGTAATAGCTTCCAATATAGCTGCACAAGCTGCTGATGTTGCTAAAGGATTACCTCAAGCATGGGAAAAAGAAAAAGAAATGGCCAATGCAAGAAAGAATTTTGACTGGGAAAAGCAATTTGAATTAGCATTCAATAGTGAAAAATGCCGAGAGTACAGAGAAAGCTGTCCAGTAGAAGAGGAAGATATGTGTTCAATGTGTGGAGAATACTGTGCTATTAGAATAGCTAAAGATGATTTTTAAATCAAATTATAATAATTATAATTATGATTACGATTATTATATCTATTTTATTATTTCTATTATGTTATTAACACTATTTTACTTATTATCATTACTTTTTTTATTATCATATCTTTAAAATAAACAAACTTAATTAATATAAAAAACATAATATATACATTCAAATTTAAAAAAACAATACAGAAGGTAATAATTTATGAAATTAGAACACGTCAATGGCGAAAATAAAGGAAAAGTGACATTATTTGCTCTTAGTACTTGTGGTTGGTGTAAAAAAGTTAGAATGTTGCTTGAAGACCTTGAAGTAGAATATGACTACAATTATGTTGATTTAACATCTGGTGATGAAAGAGAAGAAGCTGTTAAAGAATTAGAAAAATTTAATCCAGACGTTTCATTCCCCACACTTGTTATAAATGATTCAGAAGTAATTATTGGATTTGAAAAAGAAGAAATTGAATCTAAACTAGGACAATAATTGAATCTAAACTAAGATAATAATATAACAATTTTTAGAGGAGTTTCCATGGGCGAAACTTATGAAAAATTTAAAAAAGAAGCAGAAGAGACTGGCTACAATGTCAATGATGATGTAGAATTTGTTGAAATGCTACTTGAAAATCTTGATGTTAATACTGAAAGATATGGATATGGAGCATGCCCTTGTAGATTAGCATCCGGAGATAGGCAAAAAGATCTTGATTTAATTTGTCCTTGTGATTACAGAGATACTGATTTAAATGATTATGGAGCATGTTTCTGTGCATTATATGTTACGCAAAACATCCTTGATGGAAAGCAAAAGTTAGGATCTATACCGGATAGAAGATTAAAAGAACTTAAAGCAAAATCTGAAAAAAAAGAAAAACAAAGTCAAAATGCAGGTGCTAAAGTAATTGACTTAGAATTCCCTATATGGAGATGTAAAACCTGCGGATATTTGTGTAGTAGGCCAAAACCTCCAGGAAAATGTCCAATCTGTAAAGTAACAGCAGACAGATTTGAACAAATAATGTAGGGAGAGCTACCCAATATTATTTTACCTTTTTATCTTTAATTTATCTTTAATTTACCTTTTTATCTTTAGCTTATCTTTTTATTTTTAATTTATCTTTAATTTATCTTTTTATTTTTAATTTTTTATTTAATTTTTAAAATTTTCATCTAACTTTTTCTGATAATACTTCTCTTTCTAATATATTTTCAATATTTTTAAATTAAATTTCAAAATTTCACAAATAAATAAATATTCAATAAATCAATATCTAACTAGTATAATTTAGTATAAATGTCTAAGTTACTAAAAAATTTTAAAAAAAGCTTTTACTTAAAAAGGGTACAATGAAATATCAGAAACTAGTTGATGTATATGAAGCATTAGCTGCAACAACAAAAAGATTAGAAAAAACAGCTATATTATCTGAATTTTTTAAAGAAATAGATAAAGAAACTCTCCCCAAAGTTGTGTTAATGGCACTTGGTACGGTGTTTCCTCCTTGGAGTGAAGAAGAACAAGGTATTGCAGATAAACTACTTATGAAAGCAATAGCTGATGTTGTAGGGGTGACTGTGAGTGCTGTAGAAGATCAAGTGAGAGAACAAGGAGATATTGGAGGAGCTGCTGAAGAGCTATACAAAAGTAAAAGTCAAACAACCTTCTTTTCAAAACCACTTGAAATTGATTTTGTTTTTGAACACTTGAGAAAATTAGCTAAAATAAGTGGAGATAGATCTACTGCAAGGAAAATAGCTATTGTCTTAGAACTTTTATCATCAGCAACAGCTACTGAAGCTAAATATATATCTAGAACAATCCTTGAAGAACTTAGAATTGGTGTTGGAGAAGGAACAGTAAGAGATGCTATTTCACAAGCTTTCAATATAGAAAAATCCATAGTTGATCGTGCCCATATGCTAACAAATGACTTAGGATTAGTAGCTGAGGTAGCTGGAATTGAAGGTGAAGAAGGTCTTAAAAAACTGAACCTTTCACCTGGAAAACCAGTGAAACCAATGTTAGCTCAACTTTCAGAGGGAATAGGCATTAGTATAGAAGAAATGGGAGAAGCTATTTGTGAAACAAAATATGATGGAATAAGGATTCAAATCCATAAAAAAGGAGAGGAAATAAATCTATTTACCAGACGCCTTGAAAACATCTCCAAAGCTGTTCCAGAAATGGTGAAGTATGTTAAAAAAGCTTTCCCAAATGAAGATTTCATAGCTGAAGGAGAGATAATAGCTACAAAAAATAACAAACCAATCTCATTCCAATATATGCTACAAAGAGTAAGAAGAAAGTATAATATTGAAAAAGCTATTGAAGATGTTCCTCTTAAGCTATATCTTTTTGACCTTCTTTACTTTAAAAACCCATTGATTGATGATCCATTAGCTGTAAGAAGGAAAACACTTGAAGAAATTGTTGATACAAGCATTGAACAAATTAATCTTTCTACTATGATTAAAGCTACACCTGACAATGTTCAAGATGCTGAAAAATTATTTAATGAATCAATAGCTAATGGCCATGAAGGAATTATGATAAAAGACCCTAAAGAACCATATATTCCAGGTATTCGTGGCAAAAAAATGTTAAAATTCAAAGCAGAACCTGAAACACTTGATGTTGTTATTGTTGGGGGAACTTACGGTGTTGGTAGAAGAGCTAATTTTGTTGGATCTTATAAAGTAGCTTTAAGAGATGAGGACAATCAACTGAAAACAGTAGCTCATGTAGCTACTGGCTTAGATGATGAAACACTTGCCAAATTAACAGACCTGATGAATAAATACAAGATTGTATCAAAGGGTACTAAAATAGAAGTTGAACCAAGAATAATTCTTGAAATAGCTTACAGTGAAATAGTAAAAAGCCCAGAATACGAAACAGGATACTCACTTCGTTTCCCAGTTGTAAAAAGAATAAGAGAAGATAAAGGTTTAGGAGACATTGATACTGTGGAACGTTTAAAATCTATGTTTAAGGGTTGAAAGTGTTTTATAGTGGTTTTAGAAAAGTTTTTAAGTTTTAAAATAAATTAATTCTAAAATATTATTTTATTTTCAATTATAAACTATTAAAATTGTTTATTTCAAAAAATATTCCTTATATGAATTAAATAAAAGAATATAGTAATAAAATTAAATATTAAAATATAAATTTTAAAAAAAGTAATTAACTATGAAAAAAATGATAATTAATCAAAAAAACAATTGATATTACAATGTTGTCCATCTGCGACTTTGGATTTCATCGACAATTTTTGGGTTCTTTTTGCCAAATTTAAATATTTCTTTCATGGCCAAATCTCTTTCATGATCATTTTTAGCTCTTGCAAAACTAAGGGCTAATTTACGATATTCTATTTCTTTATTTCTATCAATCATGATGAATACTCCTTAACATTACTTTTTCTTTAATATTGTTATGTTTAATATATTATTTAATATTTTTTCTTTTTCTAACTATATATTTAGCAGTATTACTTTCTTTATATTCCTGTATATAATATTCTGGTGGGATTAAAACTTCAATATGATGAGGATAAATTGAGTATTTTCTTAAATACATTATTTTAGTCCCTTTTAGAACTTCAATTGATATTACCTCTCCAGTACCTCTAGTATAACCACAAGCTATGGCTTTATCCACAGTAGTGGAAATATAACCTTGAGTTTGTTTTAATTTCATTGAATCAATATTAATCCTATCAAATCCTCGATAAACTATTATATCTTTCTTTAATTTCATTTCACTCTTTTTAAGATTCCCCATTAATTGTTCAACCTCTTTCACATTCGAATTCAATTCTTTAATCATCTCTTTATATTCACTTTTTGATAGCTTATAATAATCATTAAAAATATCACTTTCAATACTATATAGTTTTTGAGCTATTTGTGCTTCTTTAGGAATAGGAGTTTCTAGTAAATTATCATAGTAGCTAATTTCACTCTTAGTTAAGCTGTTTTTAAATTTATTTTTACTAACACTTTTATTATAATTACAGTAAAACTCTAAATCTTTTAAAGAGTTAACTTCTTTTGAATTCTTTTTAGAATTTTGTTTTCTATTTTCCATACAAAATACTTATTGTATGGGACCGTATTTAGTTTTTTTGGTTTATTTGACTATAATTTTTTAATTTAACAACAATAATTCAAAATGAAGATAATGTAGTCTTGTCACAACAATATTTCATGGAGACGGTAATTTTTAGATTAGATAAGAATTTTTAATTTCAGGACAATAATACTCATGAACATTATTTAATTTAAAATTCTTCATTTAAAGTTATTATTTTAATCCTTATTTTGTAATGCTTATTTTTTTTCTTTTTGAAAGCTTTTTCATTGGTGACAAGTATTCTAATAGTTCCCTACCTTCATCAGTTAGTTTATATAATCTTCCCATTTTTGCATTTTCATTTAAACAGACAATAAGGTTTTTACTTTTTAGATCTTTAAGATATCTACTGACATTTTTATCACTCACATCAACAGAATTAGCTATTTCTGAAGGTTTTTTCACACTATCTCCAACAAAAAGTAATATATTGTTTCTATATCGAGATGCTCTAACAAATCCAAGTTTATCAATTGTTTCTTGCTCCATATTTATTTAATAAATTATTTTTTAATCTTTTAGATTTTTATCAATAAATAAATAATTTTTTCCTATTTTAATAGCTATTATTCCCATAATTATTCCAATAATAGATCCTACTAGAACATCAAATGGATAATGAACTCCAACATATATTCTTGAAAAACCAACAACGGTAGCCATAGGAATTAATAACCACACTAATTTAATAGAGTTATTTTTTATTTTAAATGACCAACTAAGACCAAGGACAGTTGCAATGGCAAATATATTTCCGCTATGTCCAGATGGAAATGAAAATGAGTCATTTTCACCAACTAATAGATGAACGTTATTTAAGTTTACAAAAGGTCTAGGTTCAGCTACTATAATCTTTATTGCAGAAATTATACTATCTGTAAATGCGAGGCCAATTAATCCTATAATAGCTAAATGTATAATTCTTTTGTTTTTTTTCATGATTCCATAGATAAGTATAATTAAACAGATAGCTAATACTGTGGGTAATGCTCCTAAATTTGTAATAATTGGCATTAAAAAATCAAAAAAGCTATTTTGTAAATTATGATTTATGAAATAAAATAATATTCTATTTATTTCCATTAATTGTGTATAAATCATAATTAGTATAGAATCAACCCCCATCCTAAGTTTTATATATGTATTATGGGATAATCAATTACTTATATATTTAGCGTTTTTATTGTAATTTTATAATAATTTATTAAGTTATATCATGTTAATTTATATAGTTTTAATTTATTTCATATTAATTTATATCAGATTTATATCAATTTATAATAAAATTTATAATGAGATTATAGAATTAGATGAAAAATTATCAGTAATGTTAATCCAAACCAATAAAAATCAATAAAAAATTAATAAAAAATCAACAGAAAAGCAATATTTTCATTAATTATCCTTGAAATATTAAATATAATAAAAAAAGTAATACTCTAAAATTTATAAAAAATGGAGGTACCCAAACGAGACCTCCATTTTTTGGTTTTTTATCCACCTCAATTTAAAGGGTGTATTGTTTTAAAACGGTTTTTCAAAATTTTCATCAAGAGAATGATAATACTTTCTAAGTTGGCGAAGTTTGGTGATAAAGTCAATGGACATATTTTATATTATATGAGATAATATACAGGGGGGGGGGGGTAGTGACTGATTAATAATCAATTAATCAGAACTATCCATTAATTTATTCTTTTTCACTTTTTTAGTCTTAGAGGTATTGAACCATATCTCCATCATCTGAATTTGGTTTCACCTTATCCATCGCTTTGTTAAAGTATTTCATATTCACTTCTTCAGATTCAATATTATCTCTTAAAGTTAACATTGCTGCTTCACGACATACTGCTTCGATATCAGCACCCACATAGCCATCTGTTCCTTTAGCTAATTTTTCAAGATCAACATCTTTAGCAAGAGGCATATTTTTAGTATGCACTTTAAGTATTGCAAGACGTCCCTCTTCATTTGGGTTGTCAACTTTGATATGTCTGTCAAACCTACCTGGCCTCATCAATCCGGGATCAATGATGTCTGGTCTGTTTGTTGCTGCGATAATAGCTACATCTCGCAACTCTTCCATACCATCAATTTCAGTAAGTAACTGGTTAACTACTCTTTGTGTTACACCGGAATCTCCACCGGAATCTCCTCTTGTACTAGCTATTGAATCAATTTCATCAAAAAAGATAACTGTAGGTGCAGTTTGTCTTGCTTTTCTGAAAATTTCTCTTACTCCTTTTTCAGACTCTCCTACCCATTTTGATAATAATTCTGGTCCTTTAACTGCTATAAAATTAGCTTCACTTTCATTAGCGACTGCTTTAGCTAGTAAAGTTTTACCAGTACCTGGAGAACCGTACAACATGGTTCCTTTTGGTGGTTTAACTCCAAATTTCTCGAAATTATCCGGATATTTTAATGGCCATTCAACAGCTTCTTGTAATTCTTGTTTAGCATTTTCAAGTCCTCCAATGTCATCCCATCTGATGTCTGGAATTTGTACTAATACTTCTCTTAATGCAGATGGTTGAATTTCCCTAAGAGCTTCTTTGAAGTCATCTTTATTTACAATGATCTTTTTAAGTACTTCTTGTGGTATTTCTTCATCACCTTTTATATCTGGAAGTACTCTTCTTACAACTCTCATAGCTGCTTCTTTACATAGAGATTCTAGGTCTGCCCCTACAAAACCATGTGTAGTATCAGCTATTTCAGTTAGGTCCACATCTTCATCTAATGGCATTCCACGGGTGTGAATTTCCA
>Ga0123353_10018951_pt1 | contig 10204 bp, 9 predicted proteins | sample TergutLab28metaG_3_FD_92763 | JGI IMG/M metagenome (GOLD analysis project Ga0123353, IMG submission 92763) | Labiotermes labralis P3 segment gut microbial communities from Petit-Saut dam, French Guiana - Lab288 P3 | ecosystem: Host-associated > Arthropoda: Insects > Digestive system > Gut ...
ACTGATGATGGCATTCATCTTGTCATAGTCTGTTGAAATTTTATTGAATATGTCATGCACATGTTCCTGATTTACTTTTGTCATAAATACAGTATAACAAAAAAAGTGAGTTTCTCACTTTTTAATTTTGCTTAATGACTGGCATGATTTGATAGATTTAGTTCTTTGTCCAATACATCCAAGACCCCATGTAGCCAGTTATGTATTTCATCGACATGGTCAAGGTATTTGAAAACTCTCGATTTAAGGGCTCGGACAAATGCTATTGTCTGATCTTTTCCAATATTTTTACTGAAGGTCATAGCTGTTACGCTTTGTCGAGTGATAGAAAATCCTTTTTTCAGGTCTTCTTTTTCAAAATTTGTATAGAAGAAATCAAGATTATCATGAAGTTTAATCATTTTTTCATGAACGAACATGAACATGGGAAGCAATTCCCCTTCATCTGTCTCATCGGATGCAATCTTACTTGCAACTGAACCGACAGATGCACGGACAAATTCACACATCATTTCAACTTGAAATTGTATGACATTATAGACTTTTTCCATGTTGTCAATATTTGCAGTTGCGTCTGATTTTTCTTCACTTTCTGCTTGATTAAGCAGAAGCATGGCAATTTCTGAATCATCATTATCATTATATTGATTTGAAAATACAGTTGTATAGACTTTTTCAAATCCTTCAAGCTGAGCAATAAATTTATCTTTGGTATCCATATTTATTCCCCTTCTTTTTTATAACGGCGATAGACCACATAACGACGTCCAAGATATTGGATAGGTACGTAGAGTGCGTGCACCAAACGTGTATAAGGGAAGAAGCCAAACATGGCAAATCCGCAAATAATATGAATCTTGTACATGAGAGGAACCCCTGCCATTAATTGCCATTTAGGTTGCAGGATGAAAAGACCACGAGCCCATACAGAAATGGATTCACGATAGTTGAAATCGGGGTGCATAGGTCCAGAGACAAATGAACTGAGCATTCCTAGAATGATTGTAATCGTAAGCGCAACGATTACAACGGTATCAGAGAGTGAACTTGTAACGAAAACCTTAGGTGTAGTAAAGCGACGATAAACAAGTACCAAAGCCCCGACTACAAACATTGCTCCAAAAACTCCACCCATGGCCATAGCCATATACACATGATAGAAATGTTCAGAAATTCCCAAAGCTGATGTCCATGATTCAGGAATAAATATCCCGATGAAATGTCCTCCGAAAACTCCTAAAAGTCCCACATGAAAGAGGATAGAACCCCAAATGAGACGTTTTTTCTCTAAAAATTCACTGGATTTAGCTGTTACAGTACCCGAGCGACGCATTCTCCAAATCGTTCCGATGAAGAATGACCCTAACATTAAGTAGGGATATACTACCCATAATAAAATACTTCCAAAAGTAGCCATATTTTTGGTAACCTTTCTTATCTTGATAGGCATGACCTATCATTAAATTATTTATTGATCAATACAGATTTAAGTGAATCACGGGTGATCACAATCAGTTTGATATAGTAATCATCCGCATATTCATCTGCTTGTTTGAGGATTTCATAAGTGCCATCTTCAATGACATCAATTAGAAATTGCAAGTCATTAATCCGTTCTTGGTCCCACTCTCCAATAGAAAGAAATTCAAGCATGGCAGGTAAATAGTCTGCCATTTCAGAGCTCTCTAGCTCTACTCCAAACATTTCATAAAGCATTTTTAACTTAGCGAGAGCTGTCCCACGTTCTCGTGAATCTTGAAAACGATAATAGGTAGAGTAAAGCGTTATTCTCTTGTTGAGTTCAAAGATTGTTGAATAATGTTCTTGCAATGTCTGCAAAGGAATATTTTGCATCTCCTCAGCAGTTGCAATTAAATCCTCTACATGTGAAAAACCAGATAATTCTTTTTTCACATTGACTGTCATCAATTCCTCATTAGGAAACTCGATGAATTGTGAGAGAAGAGAGAAGACTGGTCTGCACTCATTCAATTTATTTACATCGATTGTCTTGGCATTAGTCACGCCAGATTCCTCCGTAAAACTCTTCTGCGTAGATTTGTGTACTTGCTGTACCGTTTTGAGCTTTTTGAACCATTGAACTGTGCATATCAGCGAGTGAACATCCGTTACATTCATCATAACTCATCGCACCCTGTGCTTTATTGGCATCTTCAACGTATTGGTCACGTTGAGCTTTAGGAATGACGAAACGATCTTCATATTTAGCGATAGCAAGTAGGCGATAAAGTGATTTCGCTGTTTCTTCTGTCAATCCTACTTCTTCTAACTTAGAAGTGTCGAATTCACGACCGGTAGAGATTGTCCGCATATAAAGACGCATAGTTGCAAGCTTACGCAATGTTGCTTTGACAGGTTCAACATTTCCAGCAGTTAAGATAGAAGCTAGATATTCAACAGGAATACGCATTTCTTCAATCCCTGGGAAAATCATCTCAGGGTTTTGCATGGTATTTTTACCTTCAAAATAGCTCATGATTGGGCTCATTGGTGGCACATACCACACCATTGGCATTGTGCGGTATTCAGGATGAAGGGGGAAAGCAATCTTATCTTCTACTGCCATGCGGTAGATAGGAGAATTTTGTGCCTTCTCGATATATTCTTCTGAAATCCCTTCAGCACGAGCGGCTTTAATGATTTCTGGATCATTAGGGTCTAGGAAAATTTCAAGTTGACGTTCATAGAGAAGTTTTTCATCTGGTTCAGATGCTGCTTCTGCCACACGATCTGCATCATAAAGAAGCACACCAATATAACGAATACGTCCTACACAAGTTTCAGAACATACGGTTGGCAATCCTTCTTCTACACGAGGATAACAGAAGGTACATTTTTCAGCCTTGTTGGTTGTCCAGTTGAAGTAGACTTTCTTATAAGGACAAGCAGACATACACATACGCCATCCCTTACATTGTTCTTGATCCACAAGAACAATCCCATCTTCATCACGTTTGTACATGGCTCCTGATGGACATGAAGACACACAAGCAGGATTAAGGCAATGTTCACAAAGGCGTGGAAGATACATCATGAAGGCTGTTTCAAAATTAGCTTTAATATCTGTTTCAATTTTGTTGATGTTTGGGTCATTTTGAATTGCAATTTCCCCACCAGCTAAATCATCATCCCAGTTAGGTCCCCATTGGAGATCCATAGTTTTACCTGTAATTTGTGATTTAGGACGTGCAACAGGTTGGTGTTCAGTGGGAGCACCAAAAAGATTACGGTAGTCATAAGTCCATGGCTCATAATAATCTTCCATTTGTGGCATATCGTCATTATAGAAGATTTTGAGTTTTCCAACTTTTTCAGCTTTGGAACCTGCTTTAAGTACAAGCTTTCCTTGTTTGTTGAGTACCCACCCCCCATTGGTCTTGTCTTGGTCTTCCCATCCATTAGGGTAACCTGCACCAGGACGAGTTTCAACATTGTTAAACCACATATATTCTGCACCGGGACGATTGGTCCAAGTGTTCTTACAAGTGACGGAACAGGTATGACAACCAATACATTTATCAAGGTTGAGCACCATACCAATTTGTGCTTTAATCTTCATTCCAGTTTACCTCGTTCATTTTTCTAACGTTACAATATAGGTCACGCTGAGCTCCTATTGGCCCATAATAGTTGAACCCGTAGCTGAGTTGAGCATAACCCCCAACCATTTGAGTCGGTTTGACTTGGATACGTGTCGGTGCATTATGCGAACCTCCACGATTTCCTGTGATATTTGAGTGTGGTTCATTGACGTGCATATCTTGCCCGTGATAGCTATAAAGCGTACCTTCAGGCATTCTATGTGATACGACGGCACGAGCAGTTTGTACACCATGACGGTTATAAACTTCTACCCAATCATTATCTTTGATTCCTGCTTTATCCGCATCTACATCTGACATCCAGACCGTTGGCCCTCCACGGAAAAGCGTGAGCATGTGCAAGTTATCTCCATACATGGTATGAATATTCCATTTTCCATGAGGGGTCATATAACGAAGTGTGATTTCACTGCCATCAGCTTCTACATTGGTATCCTTAGGTCCAAAAACTTTAGGAGGTAATGTCGGTTTGAAAGCAGTTAAGTTTTCACCATATTCACTAAATATTTCATGGTCAATATAGAACTGTTGACGCCCTGTCAAAGTACGGAACGGAACCAAACGACGAATTTGAAGAGTAAAGCTTGAATAACGTTCACCATCGACATTTGCTGATGTTCCAATCGGTGTTGGCATAGATTCCATTGGCTGTGCTGTAATATTCTTGAAGGTCATCTTCTGTTGAGCATAGCCTTGACCTAAATCTACAAGAGGCACCCCATGTTCTTCTTCGGCTGCTTTCCATGCTTTCATGTTAAGCTTTCCATTAGTTGTAGAAGAGAGTGTCAAGATAGCATCGGCTACTTTTTTAGCTTCTGATAAATCTGGATGTCCATATTTATTCAACCCAATAGAAGAACGAAGTTCATCATATTCTTCGGCAACAGGATAGGCGAGTCCGATAGCTCCTACTTTGGCTTGCTCAAGAGCAGGTCCAAGTGAAACATATTGGTCATAAATCTGAGTATAATCTCGTTTTACAAGTTTAAGATTAGGCAATGTTTTTCCGGGGATCGCTTCAATTTCACCTTTTTTCCAATCCTTGATTTGACCAAACGGCTGTGCCAATTCACCATTCATGGTATCATGAGCGATTGGGCTAGCGTGCAAATCATAGATGGGTTCAGGGAATTCTGTTTGAGCCATTTCTTGGAATTTTTTCGCTAATTCTTTGAAGATATTCCAGTCCGTTTTTGATTCCCACATTGGACTGACTGCCGCATTAAATGGGTTGATGAATGGGTGCATATCTGTTGAGTTGAGGTCTTCTTTTTCATACCATGTTGCAGCAGGAAGAACCACATCAGAATACATAGGAGTAGCAACCATACGGAAATCAAGAGTAGTTACCAAATCAAGTTTCCCGATGATTTCTTCTTTTTCCCATTCCATTTCTTCAGGTTTGAAGTCTTCATTTGCTCCTGCAAGGAGTCCATTTTCAGCCCCAAGCAAGTGTTTCATGAAATATTCTTGACCTTTGGCAGATGAACTAAAGATGTTTGAACGCCAGACAAATAGTCCTTTAGGTTGATTTTCATTGCGATCAGGTGCTTCAAAAGCAAATTTCAAACTTCCTGATTTTAATTCTTCAACGACCTTGTTGACCACTTCTTTTTCATCAGTTGTTCCATATTGCTTAGTAAAGTCAATATTATTACGATCAAACTGGGGATAAGCAGGCAACCAACCTAGACGTACAGCCATTTGATTGTAATCAGCAGGGTGACTGTATGAATGTTCTCCATCAAACAATGGAGATTTTTGAGCATCGTTGTCTAACTCATCATATTTCCATTGATCAGCGTGGAAATACCAATACGAAGTTCCGTTTTGTTGACGAGCAGCTCCTTTTTGCCAGTCATTCGCAAAGGCAATGGTTGACCATCCTTCTGCTGGGCGAAGTTTTTCCTGTCCAACATAGTGAGCCCAACCTCCACCAGAAACTCCCTCACATCCACAAAGGAGAAGGTTATTGATAATGGCACGATAGGTCATATCAGAGTTATACCATTGATTGATACCAGCTCCCATGATAACCATCGTTTTACCCTGAGTTTCTGCTGCATTTTGTGCAAATTCTTGGGCAATTTGGATGATGAGAGATTGTTTCACACCTGTGATAGATTCTTGCCATGCAGGTGTATAGGCTGAATGAGCATCATCATAGCCCTTTGCTGCCAATTCATCTGACCCTGTACGATTGATTCCGTATTGAGCCATCATCAAATCAAACACAGTTGCAACTTTTGCTTGACTGCCATCATGCAAGGTTACTGATTGAGTAGGGACATGGCGAGTAAGAATGGATGCTCCATCATTATCAAAGTAAGGAAAATCAATTTTTACCATTTCTTCAGAATCAGTAGAGAGTTTGGGCTTAATGTCTCCTAAATCAAGATTCCATTTTTCAGAATGATCCCAACGTTGACCAACTGTACCATTTGGCACTTTGATTTGTCCATCTGTCTCATCAATGAGAACGGGTTTCCATTCTGCATTGGCTTCTGATTCCATTCCTTTAAGGTCTGAAATGTGCAAGAAACGTCCTGACTTGTAATTGTCTCCTGATTGATCAAGCATAATCAAGAAAGGTAAATCAGTATAGCGTTTAGCGTAGTCTGTGAAGTATTCCGTTTCTTTATCTTGATAGAATTCTTTCAAGATGACGTGAGTCATCGCTTGTGCCAAGGCAGCATCAGATCCCGGTTTTGGTGCAAGCCAATTATCTGCGAATTTTACATTTTCAGCATAGTCAGGACTGACTGCAATGACTTTTGTCCCTTTATAACGTGCTTCTGCCATAAAGTGAGCATCAGGTGTACGAGTCATAGGGACATTAGAACCCCACATCATAATATATGTTGAGTTGTACCAGTCTGATGATTCAGGAACATCTGTCTGTTCTCCCCATATTTGAGGGGAAGCGGGTGGCAAATCTGCATACCAGTCATAGAATGATAATAATGGAGAACCAAGCAATGAAAGGAAACGAGCTCCAGAAGCATAAGAAATCATAGACATGGCAGGAATCGGAGAGAATCCTGCAATACGGTCTGGACCGTATTTTTTGATTGTATAAGTCAGCATAGCAGAGATGAGTTCAAGAGCTTCATCCCAGTGCACACGAACAAGACCACCACGTCCACGTGCTGATTTGTATGATTTTGCTTTTTCTGGGTCTTCTATGATAGACTTCCAAGCTTCAGCTGCACTTTCTGGATGGGCTTGCTTGGCTTCTTTCCATAATCCCCAAAGCACTCCACGAATGTAAGGATATTTGATACGCAATGGGCTATATTCATACCAGCTAAATGCAGCTCCACGAGGGCAGCCACGTGGTTCATAGTCTGGCATATCAGGTGCACAGGCGATGTAATCCGTCGCTTGATGTTCCCATGCAATGATTCCATTTTTTACATAAACATTCCACGAGCATGAACCTGTACAATTTACTCCGTGAGTAGTACGCACAACTTTGTCATGACTCCAACGTTTACGATAGGTTTCTTCCCAACGGCGGTTATTCTCTTCAAGTTGAGAAAATGATCCGTTAAATTTTTCTACTTTGGAAAAAAAGCGAAGTTTATTCATAAATTTTAGTCCCTTGCTTGATAGATTTTTACAATTTATATCACACTAAATTATACACTAAAATTCTTGAAAAGGCTATCATTCATGATGTGTCAAAGACTTTTTACATTTTCGAAAATCTTGCTTTTAACCATTTGATTCTAAAAATGATAAAATTGAGAACAAATGAATATTTCTGAAAGATATAAAAGACAAATTCAAATTTCTGAGGTGGGTTCAGAAGGGCAAGAAAAGCTTCTTCACTCTTCTGTTCTTATTGTTGGGATGGGAGCCACGGGTACTCATGCTGCCGAGCAACTGACTCGTGCTGGTGTGGGGCATTTGATTTTAGTGGATGACGATGTCATAGAAGAAAGTAATCTGCAACGCCAAACTCTATTCACAGAATCCGATCTTGGGCAATCTAAAGCTGAGATAGCTCACAGACACTTGACTGATATTTCCAATCAAACTCAAATCGAAAATTTTAATGTAAAATTTGAACATTTGATTTTTGAAAAGCTGGAAAAACCTGATTTAATTCTTGACTGTACAGACAACTTCTTGGCTCGTGAATTGATCAATGACTACTGCTTGCAGGAAGAAATTCCATTTGTTTATTCGGCTGTTGCAGGGGTATCGGGGCAGGTCATGGCTTTTGAACCTCATATTTCTCCTTGTCTAGCTTGTGCCTTCCCTGAACTGACAGAATTAGAGCAAAATTGCGAATCTATTGGTGTGATTACACCTACCATCTCTTTCATTTCAAGCCTGCAAATCTCACTTGCCTTGCAAATTCTAGTTGATAAATCCCAAATTAATTTCAACCAAATGAAGGTTGCTGATGTTTGGAGAGGAACGATTGATAAATTCACTATCACCAAGCGTCCTGCCTGTCCTGTCTGCAGTGCTTCAAAAGTCACTCCACAACTTTCAAAGTCTTGTGGAGATGTCTATAAAGCACTAATCAATGATTTCGACCTTCAGCAGTTCAACAACTTCTGCCAAAATAAAAACTGGCAGATAAAAACAAATCAACTCGCCACCCAAATCAACCTGCCTGATGGGAACATTACCATATTCAATACGGGACGCATCCTTTTCTATAACTTTACCCAAGAAAATGCTGAGCGTGCATTTAAGGAGATACTTTCTTATGACTGATAAAGCAACATTTACTTTTGGTGTACTGACCATAAGCGATACACGAGCACAAGAAAACGATACTTCTGGTCAAGTCATTATTGAAAAAATGACTCAGCAAAATCATCAGCTCAAACACTACATCATTGTTCCTGATGATGTTAGTGAGATTCAGACTGCTCTTGCAGAAATGACAGATCTGGATTTCATCATTACTAATGGGGGAACTGGATTCTCAAAACGAGATGTTACCTTTGAGGCATTAAAATCTTATGTCGGTAAGGAAATCTTTGGTTTCGGAGAAATCTTCCGTATGCTCAGCTACCAAGAAATTGGTAGTCATGCTGTGGCTTCCAGAGCTCAAGCCTTTTTCACCAAAAATAACCAATTAATCTTTGCACTCCCCGGCTCCACCAAAGCCTGCCAGCTGGCGTTAGACAAATTACTCATCAAAGAAATCCCACACCTTATAAAAGAAAGACAAAAATGAAAACACAAAACAATATGCCTAATGGAGAATTTCAAAAAATTCTCGCCCTAGGATTGCAAAACCTCTCCATTCAAGCCACCTTGCTTGAAAATCAAATCGCTGTACTCAATCAAGAAATGCGTACATTGGAGCGTGACGACGAAATCGAGAAACTGGATACTGAACTCTATAATGTTCGTGCTTTATATACTCGCTATAATGAATATGTTGACCCTGATATGTCTATTGAATTGGAGGACTTTTTCAATGACGAAAACAACTAATGGTTGTCTAGGCTTATTCATTGCCTTTATTACTTTGACTGTCGCTCTATTCTCACTGTCCGCTTGCTCAAACCATAAGACAAATGTGACAACTTTGCATTATTCTGCTGCTGCCAGCTTGCAAGGCTCATTAACAAAAATCGGGACTGACTATGAAAAAGCACACCCCGATGTCAAAATTGAATTTGATTTTTCAGGATCTGGAAGCATTAGACAACAAGTCCTTTCAGGAGCCCCTATCGATGGTGTATTTCTCGCAAGTAAAAGTGATACTGATAAGCTGACTTCTGCTCATAAGGCAAACAGCCCTGTGCTTACACTATCTAATCAACTGGTTCTTATCGCACCAAAAGACAGCTCTCTACAAGGAAATGACATCGCTCATCTGATTAATTCTGCCCATAAAATCGCTATTGGAGAGCCCTCCTCTGTTCCTGCAGGGATGTACGCCAAGGAATCTCTCAGCAAGCTCAATCTCTATACTACCAATCAATCTAAACTTGTCATGGGGTCTAGTGTTACTCAAACTTTATCTTATGTCGCCAGTAGAAATGCTAATCTTGGATTCGTCTATCACACAGACGCTCTGACAAATTCAAACGTCAAGATTATCTCTCCAGTCGCAGATAATCTGCATGATAAGATTGCTTATTATACAGCCACTGTCTCCAACAGTAAATATCCCTCTCAAGTAGAAAATTTTAATCAATACCTCTCAGAATCTACTGCTCAAAACATATTTGAAAGCTATGGATTCATCAAACCTTAAAGGAAAAGCAGGCATCCAATGATTACTTCAATGATACACTCCTTGATTATCAGTTTAATAGCAACTTTGATTGCTTTTTTATTGATGGTTATGCCGAGTTATTGGGGAGCTTATCGGTCTTATCGTGGGAAGTGGTTGATTGAGGTTCTGCTTTTATTGCCCCTTGTACTTCCACCAACCGTTGTAGGATACTACCTTCTTCAAGCCTTTGGGGCTTATGGTCTTTTTGGAAAAGCACTCAATACCTTTAACTTTTCCATCATATTCACACTAGCAGGGGCAATCCTTGCAACGACCATTATCATTCTTCCTTTCATGTATCAGGGATTAAAATCAGCCTTCCTAT
>Ga0123353_10018953_pt1 | contig 10203 bp, 8 predicted proteins | sample TergutLab28metaG_3_FD_92763 | JGI IMG/M metagenome (GOLD analysis project Ga0123353, IMG submission 92763) | Labiotermes labralis P3 segment gut microbial communities from Petit-Saut dam, French Guiana - Lab288 P3 | ecosystem: Host-associated > Arthropoda: Insects > Digestive system > Gut ...
AAACAATAAAATCAGCGATCACTCGCTTCATTTATTGTTTATAAAGGGGGTCGGACCGTGATACGCCGGAACGTGAGCCGGCGTCATATCGAAACCTTCGGGCGCGATTGAAATTTTGATGCGCATACCGCCCTCCCGCGCGTATAGCTGACGCGTTTCGGGGATAGTAACACTATTTTTTTTTGATGTCAAACGGAAAGGTTGACATATGATATACTTCGCCGATGATTAACGGATCGCGCGCGGTGTTTTTTAATCGGACCGCCGCCGTGACCCGGACGGGGAGCGAAACCATATGGAAACCGTCATAACGAAGGCTCAGATCGACGACCTTGAGGCGATACTCGCGCTCCAATACGCCGCATATCAAAGCGAGGCGGAGATCCTCGGCGACTATGCCATCCAACCGCTCAGGCAGACGCTCGGCGAACTCGTCGAGGAATATAAAAAAAGCGTCGTGTTGAAGGCGGCGCTTGGGAATGAAATCATCGGCTCGGTGCGGGCGTACGCGAAAGGCGGCACGGTATATATCGGAAAACTGATGGTGCGTCCCGATCATCAGGGCGCGGGTTTGGGGACGCGCCTGCTCGCCGAAATAGAAAAGCGATTCGATTGCGACAGATTTGAACTGTTCACCAGCTGCAAAAGCGAACGGAACCTGCATCTGTATAAAAAGTCGGGCTATATCCGCTTCCGGGAGGAGACCGACGGCTCCGGCGTAAAGTTCGCCTATTTGGAAAAAAATATTGATTTGTCGCCCACGGCGCGACCTCTCGCCGCGCCGCGTAGGCTAAGCTCCGTTCATATCAAATGATCGGAGGTACATCATGACGGAATTTGTATTCATCCTCGACCGCAGCGGGTCGATGAGCGGGCTTGAGAACGACACGATCGGCGGCTTCAACTCCATGCTGTTAAAACAGCGGGAGGAACCCGGCGACTGCCGAATCACCACCGTCTTGTTCGACGACCGCTGCGAAATCCTGCACGACCGCATCGATATCGGGGCGGTCGGCGAGATAACGAGCCGGGAGTATTTCGTCCGGGGCAGCACCGCGCTGCTCGACGCGGTGGGCAAGACGATATTGAAGATCGGCGGCGCGCAAAAAAATACGGCGGAGGAGTACCGCGCCGAAAAGGTCCTGTTCGTGATAACCACGGACGGCTATGAGAACGCGAGCCGCGAGTTCAGTTATTGCAAGGTAAAGTCGATGATCGAGAATCGGAAGAAAAGATACGGCTGGGAATTCATATTCCTTGGCGCGAACATCGACGCGGCAGAGGCCGCCGGCCGTTTTGGGATCGCGCGGAACCGCGCGCAGAATTATTGCAACGATGGCGACGGCATAGCGTTGAATTTCCGCGTCGTGGGTGAAACCTTGACGAAGTACCGCGCGACGCGCGCGTTCACAAAAATCGGCGACGACTGGAACGCCGAGATCGAACGGGATTATAAGGAGCGCGGTGTACAGCAAAGCAAACGGCAGTCGGTCGAACCGCCGAAACGATAGACGCAGGCCGTTAAAAAAGTTTTGGGCGCGCCGTCAGCCCTTTACCGAGCCGAGCATGACCCCGGACATAAAATATTTTTGTATGAACGGATACACTAATAGTATCGGAACGAGCGAAATGACAACCGCCGCCATTTTTATGCTCTCCGGGGTCACGCGGATCTCGTTGATCCCCCCCATATCGCCGGGGTTGAAGGACCGGCTGAGCATCCCGAACAGAATATACTGCAGCGGAAACCTCTCCACATGATTGAGATAGATCATCGCGGACAGATAGCTGTTCCAGTGCCCGACGGCGCAAAAAAGGCCGATCGAGGCAAGCGAAGCGAGTGACAGCGGCAGAACGATCTTAAACACGATATACAGTTCGCTCGCGCCGTCTAATTTCGCCGATTCAAAAAGGCTCTCGGGTATGGATTTAAAGAATTTTATCAGGATCAGCATGTAGTATATGCTCAGCGCGTTCGGGATTATCAGCGCCCAAAGGGTATCGATCATGTTGAATTGCCGTACCACCAGATACGTCGGGATCATCCCGCCGCTGAAGAGCATGGTGAAAATAAAATACGCGAATATCGGCTTACGGCCCGTGAGATTATCGCGCGAAAGAGGGTACGCGGTGAGGTAGAGCACCGCCAGATTGATCAGGGTGCCGAAAAAAGTTATGAAGATCGAGTTCTGCGTTCCGGTGTAGATGGTTCGCTGGCGCATGATGTTTCGGTATGTCGCCAGCGTAAACCCCGTCGGTTTCAAATACATGTTCCCGAACGTGATGATGTTCGGGTCGCTGAACGAATACATTATCACGTACCACAGCGGATAGAACATCAATACCGCGAGCGCGATAAAAAAAACGACGTTTAAGCAGTCGAAAATTTTTTCCGAAAGACCGGTTTTCATCAGATCAGCCCCTCCTCTCCGATCAGCTTGGCGAACCTGTCCGCGCCTAAGATCAGTATCAGCGATATTATGGACTTGAACATCGACACGGCGGTGGTGTAACTGTACCGGCCGCCGCTGATCCCCTTCCGGAACGTGAACGTGTCGAAGATATCGCTGACGTCCCTCACCAGATCATTCTGAAGAGCCATGATCTGATCGAACCCGGCGTCCATCATGAAGCCGATCGACAGGATGAGCAGGATCACGATGACGCCGCTCACGCACGGAAGGGTGACGTGCAGTATCTGCCGGAGTTTCTTCGCGCCGTCCACCTTCGCCGCGTCATACAGCGACTGGTCCACCGTGCTTATCGCGGCGAGATAGATGATCGTGTTCCAGCCGCATTCCTTCCAAATCTCTGTCACCACGAGAAAGCCCCTGAAGGTATTGGCCTTCGTCAAAAAATTTTCGGTCATGCGGGCCATGCCGAAAAAATCCCGCACCGTGTTGATCGCGCCGGTCACCGGCGAAAAAAAGGACAGCATCATCCCCGATATGATGACCCACGATATGAAATGCGGCAGATATATGATCGTCTGCACGCTTCGTTTGAAGATCCGGTTCTTCAGTTCATTCAGCATGAGCGACAGGACGATCGGTATCGGGAACCCCGCGAAGAGCTTATACAGGCTGATCAACAGCGTGTTGCGGAAAACCCTTGTGAAATCGTGGGACGAAAACACTTCCCTGAAATTTTCGAGCCCCGTCCACGGGCTGTTCAATATCCCCTTAAAAATATTGAATTCTTGAAACGCTATTACCAGCCCGCCCATCGGAAGATATTTAAATATGAAGGTCAATAAAAATCCCGGGATGAGCAGCAGATAATACTGCCTGTCCCTGTACATCCGCTTCAGCAGCGTATTTTTTGATTTTTCAGAACCCGCGGCTGCACCCATATTTTATTCCCACTCCCGTTCAAATCGATCTTAAAATAAACGAAATCCCCACAAGAATTTATTGCGGGGATCCGGTAATCTCATCGGGTCATTCGCGCGGCGTTACTTTTTTTTGGCCGCCGCCGCGTTCAGGGCTTCCGTAAGCGCCTTCCCGCCGCGCTCGTTCCATCCGGTAACGAAGGCGTCGAATCCGGTCTCTATCGGAATGTCGCCGACCGCCATCTTCACGAACTGCTCCCTGCAGTAATCGGCGAGATCGTTGTTGTATTTATCCAATTCCGACACGAACAGGCCGGCCTCGGCCGGGAATATGCAGTTGACGTCCACCTCGGCGCGCATTTTCCGGTACTCCGGCGTGGAGTCGAGTATAAGCCATTTGCTCGCGATCGGAAACGCCCTGAGGCTTCTTTCCGTCGCGTCGTCGCCCAGCGTGAGCGGTACGACGACCCCGTTCGGTTTAAGGGTATAGTCCACGTCGGGGATGCCGTACATATAGAACATATTGCCCTCGGTCGTGGCAAGCCAGTCGATCAGCCGGATCGCCGCGTCGACATTCTTCGCCTCTTTGAGGACGGACGTCTTCAACCAGCCTCTCGGGTTGTTCGCCCGCTGGCCCGTCGGCTTATCGGGAAAATTGACGGTCAAGTTGCCGGGCTCATAAACGATGTCGGCCTCGGGGCAGTTCTCGTAAAAAATATCCCACCAGTGGGAGCCTTCCTGTATGAGCACCATATAATCGTTCGGGGCCCCGTACATGCCGGCTACCATCTTATTGATCGGCCTCATCTCGTCGTCGGTGACGAATTCGGGATCGATCGCGCCCGCCTCATACAGCCTGTTGACAAATTTCAGCGCTTCCTTCGCGCCGGACCGGACCGAGCCGTTTATCAGCTCCCCGTCTATATTGAGCCAAAAATTCACGGGCGCTCCGTACGCGCCGAATATATGATCGAAGTAGCGCTCGGCCCTGAACCCCTCGAACCCGCCGAAAGCATAGACCTTCTCCTGCCCGGTCACGTTTGAGCCGAGCTGTGAAACGGCTACCGCGACGTCATAGTATTCGTCTAACGTTTTGGGTATGGACATGCCTATCTTATCGAGCCAGTCCTTCCGGTACAGTTGCGTGAAGTCGGCGAAGGTGTCGCCCGTCGTCGGGATCGCGTATATCTCGCCGTCCTCGTGGGTCATCGCGGCCCATACCTTCTCGCCCCACTCTTTTTTCAGATTCGGGGCCTTGGTTTCCATGACCTCCTTGAGCGGCAGCACCATGCCCGAATCGGCCAGCCGCTTCTCGTACGCGTCGTCATAGTACTGCACGATCTCGGGCCTGTCGCCGCCCGCGAGCATCAAGTTCAATTTATCCTGCATGCCGTCCATATGCATTTGGATTATATCCAGCTTCACATTCGCGTGATCCTCTATATACGCGATCGCATCCGGATGATATTCCGTTCCCAAATAGTTCACCCGCAGCGCGACCTGCACGACCTTGCTCGCCTCGTCCGCCGCGCCGGGCGCGGGAGCCTGCGCTCCGGGTTTGTTCTGGACCCCGCAGCCCGAAACGAGCGGCAGCGCCATGACGATTGTTAACAGTAACGATAAAACAGGTAAAATCAATTTCTTCATCCGAATACCTTCTTTCTCTGTTTATTGGGGAAGCGGGCTTGATATCAACCGATAAAAAATCCCGCGCCGCGTCGCATTTTATATTTTATTCAAAAATATGTCAACACGGAGCCCGGGTTGTCGCGAATCACCACCCGGTATAAAATAAACGCCGCCCCTTATAAAAAATATCCATAAAAATCATTTTATTTATTAAATTTTTGATATAATATTACAATCGTGTCGCGGGCGATCCGTATCCGGTCCGGTGCAGACGCGCGCGGAGAATCATCATTCTCCATCAAATTACGCCCACGCCAATAAATTCTACGGGAGGCCGCGGGATGATCAAAATCAAAAAACGAAACGCCGCGATACTGTCCGCCCTGTGCGCCGCGCTGACCGTCATTTTGTTATTCGCGCCGTGGGTCACGATACCCTCCGGCGAGAACCTCTCGGGCTCCGATGAACGGAGCGGATACTCCGTCTTCGGTCTGCTCTCGCTCGCCGAGACGAGTCGCCGCGCCGAGCCCGTCGCCGAGACGGCCGCGCTGGAGTCGCGCTCCCCGTTCATGATCGCCGCCGCCAGCGCGGTCATCGTCTCGCTCGCGCTGTTTCTCGCGCTGTTTTTCAAATCCCGCCGGAGGGCGCCGCTGTTCGGCTTCCTCGGGTTCGCCGGCGCGATCGTGCTGCCGATGCTCTACATGAACATGATCTACGACGCCAACTCCGAATCGGCCTACGCGGGCCCCGGCCTGTTCGCCGCGAAATTTTTGTCGATCACGCCGCCGGTCTATCTGCTGCTCTTCGTCGCGATCTTCGGGATCGTCGTGGCCGCGCCGGCCGTCTCGGACTATATGCGGCTGCTGTACGACCCGTCCGAGGAGGAAATATCCGATAAGCCGGCAGTCCCGCTTAAAGACCGAGTCCGGCGGCAGTTCAGGGAACTGATCCCGTCGCTTGTACGCGACCGATACCTCTACGTCATGCTGATCCCGTTTCTGGCGTATTACGTGATTTTTTACTACTTCCCGTACGCCGGGCTGCGGATCGCCTTCATGGACTTCAAGCCGCTGCTCGGCTACGCCGGTAGCAAATACGTCGGACTGAAAAATTTCATCGAGTTCTTCACCGGCCCGTACTTCTGGCGCACGCTGAGGAACACGCTGCTGCTAAACATCTACGATCTTCTCTGGGGCTTCCCGATCCCGATCATCCTCGCGATACTCTTCAACGAACTGAGGAGCAAACGCTTCCGCACGCTCGCACAGTCCATCTCGTATATCCCGAATTTTATCTCGACGGTCGTGATAGCGGGCATGGTGATAAATTTCCTCTCGCCGTCGTACGGCGTGATAAATTTTATTCTGCTGAAGCTGCGGCTGATCGGGGAGCCGATATATTTCATCTCTAAAAACGCGTACTTCCGCACGATCTACGTCGCGCAGGGCATATGGGCGTGGTCCGGTTTCAGCTCGATCATCTACTACTCGTCGATCTGCTCGATCGATTCGGAGCTCTACGAGGCCGCGAAGATAGACGGCGCTGGCCGCTTCAAGCAGATAACGAAGATCATGCTCCCGTGCCTCACGCCGACGATCGCGATCATGCTGATCATGGCGGTCGGCAGCCTGATGAGCTCCGCGACCGAAACGATTATCCTGCTCTACAGGCCCGTGACGTACGAGGTGGCCGACGTCATCGGCAGCTACGTATACCGGCTCGGCGTGGCGCAGGCCAACCCGACGTATTCGACCGCGACCGCCGTCGGGTTGTTCAACGGGATAATCGCGCTGATCCTCGTCATGTCCGCGAACAAGGTCTCCAAAAAAATCGGCGAGGTAAGCATCTTTTAGGAAGGGGGCGGCCCGGTGAAAATAGCGCGCCCGGCGGGCGAGCGGGTCTTTGAGATATTTAATATACTCTTCATGTTCGTATTGATCTTCGTCACGCTCTACCCGCTGTGGTACGTGCTCGTCGCATCGTTCTCCAACCCGGTCGGCGTCGCGAGGGGGCTCGTGGTGTTCAAGCCCTACGGCTTCGAGCTCGCGTCCTACCGCAAGGTCTCGGACACCCCGAACATCTGGACAGCCTACGGGAACACGGTCTTCTATTCGGTCGCGGGCACGTTCGTAAACATGGCGTTCACCGTGCTCGGCGCGTATCCGCTCTCGAAACGCAGGCTCAAGGGACGCAGGCTGTTCATGCTGATGATCTTAATAACCATGTGGTTCGGCGCGGGCATGATGCCGACGCTCCTAAACTTCCGCAACCTCGGGCTGCTCGACAACAGGCTCGGGATCATACTCTGCTTCGCTATCAGCACGTATTATGTTATATTGATGCGCACGTTCTTCGAGAACGTGCCGTCCGAGATGGAGGAGTCCGCGAAGATGGACGGGGCGAACGACTTCCGCATCCTCTTTCGCATCTACCTCCCGCTTTCGGTCCCCGCGCTCGCGACGCTGACGATGTATTACTTCGTCGGGCGGTGGAACTCGTATTTCTGGTCGATGCTGATCCTTAGAGATCAGACCAAGATCCCGCTGCAGGTGCTGCTCCGCCGGCTGATCGTGGAGGTCTCGTACTCCGTCGGCGAATCGCAGGACATGAGCGCGAAGGATCTCTCGGAGCAGACCGTCGTATACGCGACGATAATCGTTTCCGTAATACCGATGCTGTGTCTGTACCCCTTTATCCAGCGCTTCTTCGTGAAAGGCATCATGGTCGGCGCGATCAAAGGGTAAAAATAAATATAAATCAGGAGGTAAGCATGAAAAAAACGATCGCACTATTTTTTGTACTCGTGATGGCGTTTTCTGTGCTGTCAGGCTGTACCCAGAGCGCGTCGCCGACGCCCGCCCCGGCGGAAACGCCCGCGCCGACCGCCGCCGCGACGGCCACCCCGGCCCCGGCGGCGGAGCCCGAGCCCGAACCGGAACCCGAGATCGAATCGCCCGCGTTCGTCGAATACGACGGCGTATCGAACCTCAGGATCGTCGAGGACCCGATGACGATCACGCTGTTCTCGGCGTACGGCGGCAACCTCGCGCCCGAGGGCGACATGGCCGTATGGGCCGAGGCCGCGAACATCACCGGCATAACCATGCAGAACATCGCGAACCCGTCGATAGCCGACCCGACCGAGTCGATGAACACGATGCTCGCGACCGGCGACCTTCCCGACATCATCTACGGGCAGAAATTCTTATTACAAGCGCTCATGCAGCAGGGCGCGTTCATCCCGATGAAGGACCTGATAGACCAATACGCGCCGAACATCAAGGCGTATCTTGCAAACATCGACGAGGCGCGTTACGCGAGCACGTCGGGCGACGGCGAGATATATTTCATCGCCGGGACCATCTCGTCGTCGAAGGCGGCCGCGACGGAACTGATCACAACGCAGTGTTACTTCACAAGGAAGGACTGGCTCGACAAGCTCGATATGGACTTCCCGAAGACGTTCGACGAATTCGAGGCGATGCTCTACGCCTTCCGGAACGACGACCCGAACGGGAACGGGATAAAAGACGAGATCCCGTTCTTCTACCGCGACGGCTCGCCGCTCGGGCTCTACCAGCTCTTCGGCGTGAAGGGCAACTGGGCGGTGTTCACGCTCGACTGGGAGAAGAATGAGATGATCCACGCGCGCGTGACGGAGGAGTACAAGAACGCGCTGCGCACGATGAGTAAGTGGTACGCGGAGGGGCTGATCGATCCGGAGATACTTACCCGCGGTTCGAACGCGCGCCAGGAGCTATTGGGCAACGACATCGGCGGCTGCACGTTCGACTGGCACGAGTCCACGTCGAACATGAACTATAACGAGGAGCTGCTCGCGGCGGTGCCGGACCTGCAATTCCTGCCGTTCGTAACGCCGGCGAACGTCAACGGGAAGGTCGTGACGGAATACAGCGACAGCCCCGTCGGCGATGACTGCTGGGGCATCTCGAAAGACTGCAAGGACCCCGTCGCGCTGGTTAAATATTTAGACTTTTGGTTTTCCGACGCCGGCTGCACGCTCAGCCAGTGGGGCATCGAGGGCATGTCGTACAACATCGTCGACGGCGAGCCGCGCTTCTCCGACGAGGCTTACGCGTACGGCGCGGGCATCCCGAACTACATGCGCACGCTCGGCGTGACCGGCGCCGTCATGGGCCGCTTCTACATCGACATCTCCGCGAAGACCGACATAGCGCGCGAGGCGTTCATGCTTTACCAGCGCGAGGCGAACCTCGTGCCGCCGTCGCCGGTGTTCCCGTTCGACGAAAATGAGGATCTGATCATCGGCCAGTTCGGCGGCGGGATAGACACGTTCTGGACCGAGTACGAGCAGCAGGTGCTCTACGGAGAGAAGGACGTCGACGCGTCGTGGGCGGGCTACATCGCCGAGATGGAGGCGCTCGGCCTGTTCCAGATGCTCGACGCGTACAACTCGGCGTACAAGCGGTACTACGAATCCCTGCAATAGATTTAAACAATAAGCGTTACCGCGCATCTCTTAAGTTAATTCACGGCATAAAAAAACCCGGCACCGCCGGGTTTTTTTATGCCTGCAGTCTGTTTAAACAGAAATTTTTTTACTTACAGTCTGTTCAGTTCGAGGCTGTTCTTTATGAACGTGTCCAGCAGCCGGTTCTTTTCCTTCGGTTCGGATTCGAAGTCGAACAGCATCACATAGTCGTGCTTGAAGAACGAGGTCGCCGGGGCGTGCCTCTTGCGCAGGATCTTCGCCGGGACGCTGAAATTTTCCCTATTGAACAGCGTGAACTTCACGTTGTATGTCGCGCCGGTCACCTCGATGTCGTCGTTGGACCAGATGCTGAGCGCGTCGCAGCTGATGTCGTAGGACTGACCGACGCACGCGGCCGCCGTGTCCGCGCCGTGCTTCTGCGGGTACAGCTCGACACCGACCGTCACCGTGAACCGCCTCGTCGCGCGCCTTAACCGTTCCGATATTATCCCTATCGCGGTTATCTCCGTGAGTTTTACGTTATCTTTCACGTACGCGCCGTCGATTTTTCCCTCGAACGCGAATTCGTTCGCGCCGCGGTAAAACGAGAGCGCCACCGGGCTTCCGGGCGGCAGCTGGGCGCAGTAGTTATGCAGCTTATCCCCCTCGACCAACAGCACGATGTCGCGCGCCGGGACGTGCAGGAAGCCCTTGTGCGAGACCGCCGCGTTCGTGAGCTTGTCCCCGAACTCAAGATTGAACATCGTGCCCTTTTCTATCAGCCTGTATA
>Ga0123353_10018955_pt1 | contig 10202 bp, 12 predicted proteins | sample TergutLab28metaG_3_FD_92763 | JGI IMG/M metagenome (GOLD analysis project Ga0123353, IMG submission 92763) | Labiotermes labralis P3 segment gut microbial communities from Petit-Saut dam, French Guiana - Lab288 P3 | ecosystem: Host-associated > Arthropoda: Insects > Digestive system > Gut ...
AGGGGTCGTTAGTTCGAATCTAATCACATCCACCATTATTCGCCGCCCGGAATGTCCGGGCGGTTTTTTCTTTGCCCGGCGGGCCTGAAATGGTATACTGTTCCATGAAAAAAATTCTGTCGTCCGTTGTCGTTTTATTGCTGGTCGCGGCGCCCGCGGCCGCTGACCCGGACTTGCAAGCGCTGGAACAGGCGCGACTGGACCGCGCGCAGAACGATAAAAAGAACGCATGCGAAAACCATCCGGGCCAGTCGCCGTTCGGAAACACTTATACATGGGCCGTCATGCCCGATCAAATGCCCCCCTATCATGGATTAGAAACCGCCCAGCCGCAGACCGCGGAATTATGGAACGCTTTCTGCCAGGTAAGGGTTACCCTGCATTCCGATGACGAATTCATCCGGCAGTTCCCGGAATTGGCGGTCAGGTATTTTGAACTAGGTGAACACTTTATATGCGGCGGATGGATGACGCACGAACATATGGAAAAAATCGAAGGGTTGATAAAAGAACGCGGCGGAAATGTGGAAGAATGGTTCCATACCATCGGCCCGCGAATACAGTGCATGATTGGCACCAGAACTGTCGGTACTTACGGCGATATGATCTATTTGCAATAACAATTTTTCGGTTGAAAATATTGCCGGTTCTGTTATCCTTGCCGGGACAGACAGGGGGCGCGGAGAGAAAAACGGAGCAACCAACTATGTCCTCGGCTTATAAAGAGCTCGGCGTTTCTGCCAAGAAAGAAGCGGTTCATGCCGCAACGAAAAACAATGACAAGGGTTTATTCCCGAACGCATTCTGCAAGATAAACAGACTGCCCGAATCCATAGCCCCGGGATGGGTCCGCATATCCCACGCCGACGGCGCCGGGACCAAGACGGCGCTGGCATATATGTACTGGCGCGAAACCGGCGACATGTCCGTCTGGCACGGCGTGGTTCAGGATTCCATTGTCATGAACCTGGACGACATCGCGTGCGTCGGCGGCGTCAGGGGCCACTTGTCGCTGGCGTCCAGCATAAACAGGAATCCGTTCAACATACCGGACGAAGTCGTCGCCGCGCTTATCGAAGGCGAAAACAGATTCCTGGACAAAATGGCCCGATGGGGGATTCATATAGAAGGCCAGGTGGGCGAAACCGCCGATGTGCCGGATTTGACCCCCACCGTCGTTATCGACAACACCATGGAATGCATAATGCAGGAAAAGGATGTGATAGACAACGGCAATATAGCCGAAGACGATCTGGTCGTGGGGCTTGCGTCGTACGGCAAGGCAGCCTATGAAGATTCATACAACGGCGGAATGCGCAGCAACGGATTGACTCTGGCGCGGCACGGCGTATTGTCGACGGAATACCGCGCCAAATATCCGGAAACATTCCACGGCGGATACGGATTAAAATTCTATAATGATATAGACCGTATAAATACAGGATGGGTGCATCCCGCCATCAATCAGTTGCAAGTCAAACTGGATCAATACACAAGTACCGTCGATAAAGGAATCGGCAACAAAGCATACCGCGGAACAAAAAAATTGACCGAAACCATAGAAACAGAATCCGGATACCGGACTTCGGTAGGTAAACTTATCCTGTCGCCGACACGCACTTACGCGCCGTTGATAAATGCAGTCATGAAGGTCTGGCCGCTGCGCAAATCCATATCCGGCATAGTGCACAACAGCGGCGGCGGAATGACGAAATGCCTGAACTATCTGGCGCGGCCGATGACCGTCGTAAAGGACGATCTGATTCAAACGCCGACGCTGTTCGAAATGATACAGGGCGAAGCCAATGTCGACTGGAAAGAAATGTACCAGGTGTTCAACATGGGCGTCGGAATGGAAATCTATGTCAAAGGATATGAAGCCGCCGAAGGAATCGTAGACACAGCCAGCAAATTCGGAATCAAAGCGAAAATCATCGGATATGTGGAAAAGGCGCAGGACGGCAAGTCCATGGTCCATATCGCAAGCCGTCACGGCAAATTCGATTACACAAAATAAAAATGAACAGAACCATAATATGCATCAGCGGTTTGGGCGGGGCCGGGAAGACAACCCTTGCCGCGGCCCTGGCCGAAAAAATCGGCGCAGAAGTCTATTCGCTGGGCGCCATCTGCCGCGCGATCGCATATTATATGGAACTGAATAAAATGGGCGTATGCAATGCGGGTGTCGTCGACAAAATCATGAAAGACCCGCCGGCATGGAGAATTATAGAAAGCATGGCATCCAGCCCGATCGTGCAACAGGAAAAGTATGCGCGCGGCGCGGTAAAACTGTTCCAGGTGCCGGAAGTGGCGCACTGGTGCCTGGAATATATGAAACTGCTGCCTTTCAGTTTCGGCGATTGTCCCCAAATATTCGAAGGGCGCGGCATAGGCCGGCTTTTTCCCACCGCGCCTGTCAAAATATGGCTTGACGGGGACAAAGAAACCAGATTTCGCAGAAAACATACGGATGCGGAAAAATTCGGCCCCGCCGTCTATTCGGACACTGTAAAATCAAACGCAATGCGGGACGAATTGGAAGCGCAGAACACGCTTGTACCAGCAAAGCCGGGGCACGGCGACATCCGCATAGACACGACCCGTATGACACGCGAACAGGTTTTGGCATACGTGATTGCCGTATGCAACTATAAAACTTTATCCCGCCATTAAGGTTATATCTGCTTTTTGCGCGGCATCAGGCGCATGATGTCGTCTATATTCAGTCCCGCACCTATCAGCGCGCGCATCAGGATGTCGGAATTCTGGAATTTGTCCGGCAGGTTGTTATTAGCAAATGTCGACCAGCGGCGGATGGATGCAACTTTCGACGTTTCTATAGCCCCGGTTGCCTGTCTTGTTCGTATGAAATCGCGATCTGGCGCAAATACATCCACTTGGTGCCAAAGTCCGTCCTTGAACATGCGTTTTCCCCCTTGTTTCAACGCATTGTACCAAGTACCGCACCAGCATGTTATAGGTTTGACTTCCCAGTATATACAAGATGTATTGACCTTAGAATAATTCGGATACGTCGCAGACTTCTTCCAGCTGTACCGGCGCGCCGGCGTGCAGTTCGCCGTCAATCAAAGAATAGATTGTTCTGGCGGCCATCGTCGGGGTGGCCCATGTGTCTTCCCAGGTGCGCGAGATTTTAACAACCTGGAAAGACGGCGCGAACACAAATCGCAGTTTCTGCAGGGAACAGTCTGCGCCTTCGATGGTCCTGAAGCCGTCCGGTGTGATATCCCTGAAATCCTGACCGGGGGCTGCAAGTTCTATCCTGTATTCATAACTGAAATGCGCCGTGCCGCGTTCGTTTCTTGTTCTGGTTATCCTGATCCGCCGGCTGCCTGTTTCCGCCGCATAAGTTTCGACAAGCGAGACACCCTGGCCCAATTCATCCAGATCGAACGCTTCGCGCAACACTGGGTTCCAAAGGCCATCGTCAAAAGTGTAACCGTCCGCTGCAGGCGCAACAGTTTCTTCCGCCTTTGGCGGAACCTCGGCAGTCGCTTGCGACTGACGGGCGGGCGCGTATATTTCCGCAAAACGCCGCACCTCTGGCCCTGTGCTTTCGCCCACGGGGCCAAAGCGCGCGAACAGAATCCAGGCCAACACGAACATCAGCACAACGACCGTGACTGTCAAGAACGATTGAATTTTTTGCATGTTCATAATTCCGCTCTCCTTTTTACAATTCCCGGATTGTGCCGGGTATCCAGCCTTCTTTTATTTTCATCGCTTCGACCATTCTGCGAAGCTGGGCATCGTTCAAGGCGTTCATGGGGGTGTGCATCGATATGCCGATCGCCCGTTCTACATGCCGCTGATAGGCCCCGGTGTCGTTTTCGAACGGCGGCGCCCAGCGGTGTATCGCCTGGGCGACGGTCAGATTGTTGTAAGAACGGTGCCGCAATTGCGCCTCCATCGCGCGCATGCCGGTTTCTTCGTCCGGAAATATCGCGAACCTGGGGCCGTCGACGGCGCCCATACGGCGATTCAGTCCGGAATTTTCCAGGTTTCCGGGATTGTTCTGCAGCCACGCGACCGAGCCGCCGATTTTCATAAACCGACTGCCGTCCCGGCGGGTATAGATGACTTCGCGGCGGCCGGGCACACGCTCCATATGCACGACATCGCTGGTCGATGCCGCAACGCGCGGCACCGGCGCAGGCGACATGTCCGGCGACTGCGGAATTTCCGGAAAGGCCACGGGGTCAACCAGCGTAATTTCCATGTCCCGCATCACGTCTATTTCCCCGGCCAGGTCGGCTGTCTTCAGCTTTGCATTGCGTTTGGCCAGCAGCGTTTGAACGGTATCTATCGGCACGGATATCGGATCGCACGGCTTGTTCCACAAATCCCCGCCGTATATGAAATTCACGATCGGGCCGACCGCCGTCAGGGCCCCGAAAATAATCACCAGATGGCGCAGGTTGTCGGCGATGCCCCAAACTTTGGACCCGCCGCGGATCAAGGAAAAAGCCCAGCCCATCAAAAGGAACGCCGTCATTACTGCGATCACGACCCAGGCGTATTGAATCAGTTGATACACGCTGACGGTAAAACAGGTCGGATCTTCAATCAGAATGCGCCCGCCGTCAGCGCCCAAAACATTAAGCCCGGAATTTCGCAAAAGACGAATTATCTGTTCTATTGGCATGGCAAGTTATAAGGAAAAAGGAAAAAGGAATAAGGAATAAGACAAATCCTGTTCGCGTTTACAATTCATTTTCGAAATTTAAATTTTTATTCCTTATTCCTTCTTCCTTATTCCTTACCTGTTTCCTACTTGAAAAAAGTCCGGCATGGAAAAATTGTCGGCAGTGTCGTTCGCGGCAACCCCGGCCCAGCCGAAAAGATCGCCCAGCAGCGACGGTTCCGCCGATTCCTTTTTCTTGAACGGCAGGACGTTCTTCAATTTGTTTATCCGGTTCGACATCGCGCGCGGCGCAGGCGCATCGTCGTCAATCTGGGTTTTCATGAATTCTGACGCAAGCTTTGACAAGGTCGCGTCTTCATCCCCATCTGCCGGGACCGGGTCTTCCACAGCCTTTGGCGTCGGGGTTGTCAGGTTGGGGCGCTCGTCCTCGGCCAGTGGTTCAAGGCCTTCGAATATGTCTTCGATGGAATTCAGCGGCGCGGAAGCGTCCAGTTCGACAACCGTTTCGGAAATTTCGATACTTTCCATTGTGACGATAACTTCCGGCGTTTGCGGTGTTGCGGCTGCTTCCGGGATGGATTCCGGAATATCTTCGGGTATTTCGGCTGCGGCAACGGGTTCGGGTATTCCTGCTGCGGCTGCGCTCTGCGCAGACGGGTCGTCCAGGGCCGGCTGTGGTTCCGGGTTTGTCTCTGACACTACCCCGATAACGGACAGTATCGGCGACGGCTTGGAATTAGCGGGCTTGGCGGTCTCTACAGGCGCGGCGGTTTCCCCCGCCTTCGCCTTTGGCTTCGGCGCGGCTTCGTTCTTTGTGCGCTTTGGTTTCGGTTTGGCCGCAGCTGTTGGAAATTCTATGATTTTTGAAGGCGGCGCTTCTTCTGCGGCAATTGCCGGCTTTTCTTCAGTCGCGATTGCAGGTTCCGCCGGCATGACACTTTCGGGCGCGATTGCGATTTCTTCTTCATCGACCGGAACGCCGAAAATCAAGGTATCTTTGTCCAAACCAAGAGCAATGCGCACTTCGTCGAATGCCGTGCGGATGTCGGCGGGATTGAACAGTTCCCCACCCGATATATAAATTATTTTGGTCTTCATAATATTCCCCTACATGCGTAACCTGTATATTATACCATATTTTGCTTGTCTATTTTAGAGAAATATTTTACAATCGGCATCGTGAGCGAAATTTTAAATCAGATTTTCAAAGAACTGGACGCGCTGGAAGAATCCGCTGGCAAGCTTCGCAGCGCGGCCGCCAGTTCCGGCAAGCAAACCAACCTGGAAGTGGCCATTTTGAACCAGCAACTGTCTGAAATGCGTGAAAAAAATGCCGCGGCGATGGAATATATCGACAATGCGGAAAGCATATTGAAAAAGTTGAAAAAATGAGCGTCGTATCAATACCGATCATAAACAAAAATTACCAGATGGGCTGTGAAGACGGCCAGGAAGCGCGCCTGATCGAACTGGGCAAGATGGTCGACGCGCGCGCGCGCGAAATCGCGGCGAAAATCGGGCCCTTGCCGGAAACATCGCTGCTCGCGACTTTGTGCATAGTTATGGCGGACGAAATAAAATCCCGCGGCGCAAACGGCAACGGCGGATGTATCGACGAAACTGTTCTGGAAGAAATCCTGGCGCGAATTAAACAGGTAAAGAAAAAGTTGGGATAGTTCCCCCTTGTTATAAGGGGGACAATGAGTCAATGAGCGACGAAGTCGCGAGTGCAGCAAACGAAGTTTGCGGGAACGAATGCCGCACAGCCCGAAGGGCGAGCGAAATTTCGTTAGCGGCTTCGCCGCTTACGAAATTAGGGGGATTACCAGTTTGTAGGGGCGCAATGCTTGCGCCCTTTAACTTTGAACGTATTCATACTATGTGAGTGTGCGCGGCACGCCCATACAATTAAACATCAATCCCCCTCTAACGAGGGAGGAGAATCATCCTATCGAATTTTGCGCAGATAAATGGCATGATAAGACAAAGGAGAATGTCATGCCGTTAATCAAAGGATGTTCGCGCGAAGCGATGAAAGTAAATATCAAAAAAGAAATGAAAGCCGGAAAGCCCCAGAAACAGGCCGTCGCGATTGCATATTCCGTCGCGCGCAAAAATGCGGCCAAGTGCAAGAAGAAATAAGCTCCGTCATGCCTGCGCAGGCAGGCATCTCAAGTTGTATAATGCAATTTGAGATTCCCGCCTTCGCGGGAATGACGACAACTATGTTGCCGTTTAGAATTATTTAACCACCAATTCCTTGCCCTTTACATCGACTGTAACGATTCCGCCATCGGTCAGTTTGCCTGATAAAATCATGTCGGCAATCGGGTCTTCGACCGCGGACATGATAAACCGGCGCAGCGGCCGCGCGCCGAAATTCATATCAAACCCGTTATAGGCCAGCCATTCTATCGCCTTGTCCGAAACATGGACCGTAATCCGATGGCTTTCAGCCAAACGTCGGACCAGCGGCGTCAATTGTATTCGGACTATGTGCGGCATCTTGTCTATGGTCAGCGGATTGAAGAATACGAATTCATCAATCCGATTTATAAATTCCGGCATGAAGCGTTTCTTCACAGCAAAATCGTCTTTCAGATTGCTGGTCATGATTATAATAGTGTTCGTGAAATTCACCACCCTGCCCTGGCTGTCGGTCAGCCGGCCGTCGTCCAGAATTTGCAAAAATAATTTCAAGACATCCGGGTGCGCTTTTTCGATTTCATCGAACAAAATCACCTGATAAGGACGGCGGCGTACGGATTCCGTCAGCTGGCCGCCTGCATCGTATCCGACATATCCCGGGGGTGCGCCAATCAGTCGCGCGACGCTGTGCGATTCCATGTATTCGGACATGTCTATGCGCGTCATCGCCGCATCGTCGTTGAACAGCTGTTCGGCCAATGCCTTGACCAGTTCCGTTTTGCCGACGCCCGTCGGCCCCAGGAACATGAAGGAACCAATCGGGCGGCGCGGGTTGGAAAGGCCGGCACGCGCGCGCCGCACAGCGCGCGCAACAACAGACAAAGCATGGTCCTGGCCCACGACGCGTTTCCGTAATTCGTCTTCCATATTCAAAAGCCGTTGCTGTTCGCCGCCGGTCATCCTGTCCGCCGGAACGCCCGTCCAGCGCGAAACAACCAAAGCAATATGTTCCGGTGTCACGGTTTTGTATTCCGCATGGGCTTCCGTTTTTTCCAGTTCCGCTATGCGTTTTTCGATTTCCGGAATTTTGCCGTATTGCAGCGCGGACGCTTTTGCAAAATCGCCTTCGCGCATTGCAACCGCGACGTCCGCCTTTATCTTGTCCAATTCCGTCATGGCGTCAGTCAGCGCGTGCATTTTTTTCTGTTCGGCTTTCCATTGTTCCGTCATGGACGCGCTTTGCTGTTCGACATCTTTCAGAATTTTTTCCAAGTCGGCCAGGCGCGTTTTCGACGCGGCGTCTTTTTCTTGTCGCAGCGCGGATTTTTCGATTTTAAGCTGCATCAGACGACGGTCGATTTCATCCAGCTTTTCAGGTTTCGACGATATTTCGATGCGCACGCGCGCGGCCGCTTCGTCCATCAGATCAACCGCCTTGTCCGGCAAAAAGCGATCGGATATATAGCGATCAGACAGGCGCGCGGCCGCGACAATCGCGGTGTCGGCAATGCGCACGCCGTGATGGCCTTCGTATTTTTCTTTGATTCCGCGCAAGATGGAAATAGTGTCATCGACCGACGGTTCGTCCACGAACACCGGCTGGAACCGCCGCGCCAGCGCCGGATCTTTTTCGATGTATTCGCGGTATTCGTCCAACGTCGTCGCGCCAAGGGTGCGCAGTTCGCCGCGCGACAACATAGGCTTTAACAAATTGCCCGCATCCATCGCGCCGCCTGTTCGGCCCGCACCTACCAGCGTGTGCAGTTCGTCTATGAACAATATGATTTGACCGTCCGAATCTTTTACTTCTTTCAGGACGGCTTTCATTCTTTCTTCGAATTCGCCCTGGTATTTCGCGCCAGCAATCATCGCGCCCAAATCCAAAGACAGCAATTTTTTGCGCAACAGATTTTCCGGCACGTCGCCCGCGATTATGCGGTTGGCCAGGCCTTCGACAATTGCCGTTTTGCCGGTTCCAGGGTTTCCAATCAAAACCGGATTGTTTTTAGTACGGCGGGACAACACTTGAATCGCGCGGCGGATTTCTTCGTCGCGGCCAATCACAGGGTCCAGTTTGCCGCGCGCAGCCAAGTCCGTAAAATCGGTTGTAAACTTTTCCAATGCTTTTGTTTCGGTTTCCATAGCGTGCCTCTTTTTTGGATATATAATTCAGAGTGCCACAATTTCAAGTCTTGATTAATAGGATTTTTCACTGTAAAATTCGCGCATGTTACCATCCGTATACGCCCCTAAAGACTTCAAACGAATCCGCGCCGCGGGCGACATCGTCGCGCGGGCGTTCGAATTCATCGAACCAAACATCCGCGCCGGAACATCCACCGGCGATATAGACCGCATGGTTGCGGAATTTTTGAAAAACGAAGGCGCGCGGTCGTCTTCGCTGGGATACCATGGCTTTCCCAAGCATTGCTGTACATCCGTCAATGACGTAATCGTCCACGGCATTCCAAGCGACACGGTCATATTGAAAGACGGCGACATAGTAAACGTCGATCTGACCGCCGAATACAAAGGATTCCACGCCGACGCCAGCCGCATGTTCATAATCGGAAACGCGGCGCCAGCGGCCAGGAAACTGGTCCAGGTCGCCCAGGATGCAATGAACAGCGCGATCGCCGCATGCGCACCCGGAGTGCCATTATCCGAAATCGGCCGCGTCATAGAATCGGTCGTAAGCCCGCACGGGTATTCGATTTCACGCGATTTCGTCGGTCACGGAATCGGCAAGGTTATGCATGACGAACCGCAGATATATCATTTCTATGATTCCAAAATGGACAAGACGAAAATGGTTCCGGGAATGGTATTCACAATCGAACCCATGATAAACGAAGGCGGCGAAAAATGCAGGATGGATCCGGACGGCTGGACGGCGCGCACGGTCGACGGCAAGCTTTCGGCGCAGTGGGAACATACCATCGGAATCACCGAAGACGGCGCGATAATTTTTACGGAAACGTGTCGGTGATTCGTGGCAGTGATTCGTGTCGGCGTATGAATAATGGAGAGACAATATGCAATCTGCAAGAGATTTAGACGTTTATAAATTAATGTTTGATGTAACAATAAAAATTTATAAAGTTACAGAAACATTTCCAAAATCTGAAACTTTTGGACTGTCATCACAGATGCGCCGGGCTGCAATATCGGTCAATGCAAATCTGACAGAAGGAAGTTCCCGCATTTCTACTGCGGAATACAGACGTTTTGCAGGCATAGCTAGAGGCTCGGCATCCGAATTAAAATATCATATTGAAATAGCTGCCGCGTTGGGGTTTATAAACCAAGAAGTACTTGAAAACCTGCTTGATGATATGGACAGGGTATGTAGAATGTTGACCGGTCTGATAAAAAAGTTATCGAC
>Ga0123353_10018956_pt1 | contig 10202 bp, 6 predicted proteins | sample TergutLab28metaG_3_FD_92763 | JGI IMG/M metagenome (GOLD analysis project Ga0123353, IMG submission 92763) | Labiotermes labralis P3 segment gut microbial communities from Petit-Saut dam, French Guiana - Lab288 P3 | ecosystem: Host-associated > Arthropoda: Insects > Digestive system > Gut ...
AAACATGGGATTTTGGAAGGACGCAGCACGGAGCAAGCTGCCGTGTGAAGTACTTCGAAAGAGTGTCGGGCACTGGGAGGGTTCGCCGTTATCCAACCGCCCAGTGCCAAATCAACGAACGGCGGAGACCGCACGACTCGCCCAGTGTGCCATGCCACGACTCTTGAAAATGGTCGGTATCCGTTCACCCGGACAAGCCAACGGTTAATCGAAAACAATCGAAAGACACTTGTGTCGGGACGCTCCAGAGTGAGAGAGAAGAACGCTGAAACGTCACTCACCTACAATCAGTTCCTTTGCGTCTTTCAATTTTCCCAGTTTCAATTTTCAATTTTACAATACAGCATTTACAAATCCTTTACGGTAAAACCCGGTAGAGGCAATAAACATCGTTCTCGTACACCCGTTCCAATGTAGCGTGTTTCGGCATCTCGTAAAACTGGACGCAAATGATGTAATCGAAACCGTAATGCTGCCGCAATTCAACAATTTGCTCGTCCGTTTTGTTATTTAGTAACGACGTTAACAGCCGATCCGTCATGGTTGCTCCCTCCGCATTTTTATAGCGGAACAGGTCGTCCATTGATTTTCGCCATTCGACGATAGCGGCGGCATCCTGCGGAATGTTTTTCCGAGTGCCGAGAGCGGCACGCTGGGCATGCCAATGGAATGTGTATTCATCGCGAGGAATCCAAAACTTGGCGGTCTTTGGTGTGTTTTCTTTGACCCATTGACACATGTCTTGCCATTCAGCGGCGGCACCGGCTTTTTTTCCCGTCGTGCCATCGGGTTCGGATCGGCAGAATGCGCCGTGTGTGCGCAAGTCCACATACTTTGGCAATACAGTGAGCGGTGCGTAAAATGCGATGGCGATGTAGAATAATGTCAGAGACGGCAGACGGCAGACGGCAGACGGCAGCAGAGACAATCCCCAACATATCAGCAACGTAATCGCCCAGGGAACAGTCTGGTCGGGCGGAGTCATTCCGAAATGCACGAAGCAAAGATACGTCGCCGTAAAATAAATTGCTGCAATGACAACGCATAGAGTTAATACTTTTTGGAGCGAAACCGGAGTACCGGCTAAATCTGCTGTCAGCCGTCTGACATCCGCCGTCTGTACAAAGTACCGCGTTGCACCAATCGCCACGCCCATCGGCACGGCAATGTCGGAGAGTCGGAACCAATAGAATCGCATAATCGCCGCCGACAATTCCTTGTTGCCCGATAGACTGTACGCCAAAATCATTCCGATTGCCGTAAGACCAAGTGTTCCCCAGACGAAGCCGTTGAAAATCCGTTGCCGTCTGCCGCCGCCGAGGTTTCGGCAGAGTACAATCCAGATGACGGTTAACAGAGCGAACCGTAGCATAAACGATTCCTTGATGAGATACGGCACAAGATGGTGCGGAAGACGTTCAAAAACATAAATTTGATTGGCTTTGCTAATCACTTCAGCGGAGACACCGCTGTTGAGCATTAGTACCGGGAGCAGTCCGCAGAGGGCAGTCGCTCCGCCAACAATAATGCCGACGAACGGGACATACAATCTTTGCTGCCGTCTGCCGTCTGCCGTCTGCCGTCTTCTTCGCCAATCACCGCTGACAAAGAACAAAATACCGGCAATGAGTGTTGCCCAGCCGCCGACGAGAACATGCAGTGCCGTTGCAACGCCGAGAAAAATTCCTGCCCGATTCCATCGGCGGCGCAACATCGCTTCGAGGGCAAAAAAGACGAAGGGATACGCCAATGATTTTCCTTCGATTCCGCCGATGAGCCATTCGCCTGCCATGTTGAAGGACTCAATGTAGTATGCCTGTGCCAGTGCGGTGGGAATAGCAACCCAGCGCACGGGAATGAGGGCGTAACTCAACCGTTGCCAACTCCATGCCAAGAGTGTCCAAGCGACGATGCGTCCGCTCCAAGCCATCGCTGTCGGCGAGCAGACAAACGAGAGCCAGCCGAAGACAAGATAGAATGTCCAGTGGGCATCGCGACTATTGAGGAAGGGATCGTCTTGAATCCAATCGGGCTGCCAGTAATTGATGGCTTTGCCGATGTAGTGCGTCTCATTGACATCGGGAGTCATCCATGCGCCGAAGAGAAAGAAGACCGCAAAAACGGCGGCGATTGCGAGAAATGTTTTGAATCGATGGGAAAGCGACAAAAAGAAGAAGAAAACGCTGCTGAACGCCATGAGTACGAAGAACAAACCGCTCATAAAGTTCACAAAAGTTTCATTCGGCAGCGGAGCATTTTGTTCCAGTTGCTCGTAGTAGGCAGCGATGCCTACCAGTGTAGTGAAGACCAGCACCGCTCCCGCAAAGAGGAACCCTGCCAGTGCCCATTTGCTTTTCCATCCACCGGGTTTGTCGTGGATGAGTATGGCATCGTCCGTTCGGTAAATGTCGATGGAGTACATTGGGAGTATTGTATCACAAAGCAGGAGTGGCAGAGCCGCAAGGAGGGCACAACAGAGCCGCAAACGGGAAACATTTCCTTCTTTGCCTATTTTACCAATTCGATAGAAAAATCGGACGATAGGGATTTTTTTAGAAAATCCTTCGAGTTCATTAACATTTTCATTTTTTCATGCCGATAAAGGGAGTGGGTCTTACTGCGTTAGTGCGCAGCGAGTCAACTCAACTTTCAGGGAGGAAGTATGACAGTAGCACAGTCCACTGCCGAGGAAACTGCGAAACTTTGGGAAAATTTCATCGTGGACAAGAGCAATCAAGAATTGCGCAACGCCCTCATTGAACGGTATTTGCCCCTTGTGCGGTATCACGGCGAACGACTGAGTCATAAATTGCCGGACGAGGTGGAACTTGATGATCTTGTTTCAGCCGGTGTGTTCGGACTGATGGACGCTATCGATGCGTTCGATATCACTCGAGGAGTGAAGTTTGAGACTTACTGTTCAGCACGAATTCATGGAGCCATGTTGGACGAGCTGCGTAACATGGACTGGGTGCCGCGGTTGGTGCGTTCTCGTGCAAGAAAACTTACGGAAGCGAACAAGACGTTATCGGATAAACTCGGTCGGATGCCGACACACGAAGAATTGGCAGTACATCTGAATCTTTCTTCGCACGAACTGGAACGGATGATGATCGATGCCAATACTGTTCCGACGGTCAGTTTACACAAGAAATGTTACGAGACCGATAGTGTCAAGGACATCAGCGAAATGGATTTAGTAGAAGACCGGCGTGGTGAAGACCCGACAAGCCGAATTCAACGTACCGACTTGATGCGGCTTGTTACGAAGGGACTCAATCGCCATGAACGTCTCATCATCATTCTATACTATTACGAAGAAATGACGATGAAGGAAGTGGGAGCGACACTGGATTTGAGCGAAAGCCGAGTCAGTCAGATGCATAGCGACATTGTCAAACGTTTGGAATCTCAACTGGACAAACGCCGGACCGAATTCGCCGTCTTTTAGAGAATCGTAACGAAAATCTCCAGCGTCTTACCTCTTCGCCGTAAAGTGCTTGCTTCGGTCTTCGTAGTGGTGCGTGTGGAGCAATTCGTAGGCAAGACCCTCACACGGTTTGCCGAGAAACTCCTCATAAAGCGTCTTGATTTGGGAATTTTCGTGAGAAAGCCGAACCGTTATCCGTTCGTCGATTTCATAAATCGCCCCGGTTCGCGGACGACGCACCGCATCAGAAGGAGGCAACGCCGTCTTCGGTTGTCCTCCGCCGCTAATGCACCCGCCCGGACACGCCATGAACTCAATGAAATGATACTTGCCCGAACCGTCTATGACTTTTTCCAAAACCTTTTTGGCGTTTGCCGTTCCCGACACAACCGCAATCCGCACCTCGCCGAAGCCCGGTACGTCCAATTCGGCTTCCTTGATTCCATCCAGTCCGCGTATCGGCTTCAAATTCAGCAGGGCGGGCAAATTTTCCTTTGTAACAAAGTAATACGCCGTGCGGACTGCCGCTTCCATAACACCGCCGCTTGCGCCGAAAATCGCTCCGCCGCCGGTGTATTCGCTCAAAACGTCGTCGTAAGAACCCTCTTCGAGTGCCAAGAAGTCGATTCTTTTCTGCTTAATCATTCGAGCCAGTTCGCGAGTGGTGATCACGATGTCAGTGTCCCGAATTTCCGGGCTGCCCAGTTTCGCACCGGCATTGTTCATCTCCGGTCGGGCTGCCTCGAATTTTTTGGCGGTACAGGGCATCACGGAAACAGAAACGATATTTTTCGGGTCAATCCCTTTTCGTTCGGCGTAGTGCGTTTTGATGATGGGACCCAACATTCCCATCGGCGACCGGGCAGTGGAAAGGTGCGGAATCAATTCGGGATAGAACATTTCACAGAATCTGACCCAGCCCGGACAACATGAGGTGAACAGCGGAACCGTCGCACCTTCCGTTGTGATCCGTTTCACGAATTCCGTTGCCTCTTCCATAATGGTCAAGTCGGCAGCAAAATTTGTGTCCAACACGGTATCGAATCCCAGCGCACGGAGAGCGGCGACCTGTTTGCCTTCGACGTTCGTTCCGGCGGGCAGTCCGAATTCTTCGCCTAGCCCTATTCTGGTGGACGGAGCAGTTTGGACAACGACGTGCAGATCGGGATTCTCCAGTGCCTCAAAAAGACGTTGCGTGTCATCCCTTTCGGTAATGGAACTGGTGGGGCACCAGAGCGTACATTGACCGCACCCGATACATGGTATAGTGTCGATGAGGGGGAGTTCGTAATGTCCCATTACGGCTTGATAGCGGTCGCATACTTCGACGCACTGTCCGCAAAGGATGCATTTATGATCCGCCCGCTCAATGGTAAGGTCACGCGAATCAATCGGAATCCGACCTCGCACTGAGACCGGAAAATTTCCTGTGTCGGTATATTGTCCCGGTATCCAACCTTTTCCGCCGGTGGATTCGCCGATGCAACCGGTGGTCAGTGCGAGTCCGCTTCCGCTGGCGAGTTTGATAAAAGACCGACGGGACAAACCTTGCTCTGATGCGTGGTTCGTCTCCTGTTCTTCTTGGTATTCTGTGTTGTGTTGTTCGCTCACGATATTTCTCCAATAGACCTGACCATTATACCCCCGAACCGGTCTCATGTCTAGTATCCTTTGTTCGTGCGCTAAGCGAGCAAAAAACGGTCATTCTTCCGGCAACGGTTGTCCTTTGGTCTCCGGTCCCATCCAAGCAAAGACGATACCGAGAATAAACGTTACCGACATTGCCGCTCCTGCCCAGCGGATCGGTTCGTCCGTACTATGGAAAACGTAAGCAGTCAACATTCCCAAACCGAAGGGTCCCGTTGCCGAAATGAAACGAGCAATGTTGTAGCAGAACGAAATTGCCGTACTCCGTAAACGCGTCGGAAAGAGTTCCGGGAAATAGACGGAATATCCGCCGAAAATCGATAGGATGCAAAAGCCGAGGATCGGTGCCATCACGAGAATTTCATAGTGCGGCTCCATAATTGTTCCTGCCCCCATCTTCATGAAAACGAATATCGTCATGAAAAAGGAAGCCGCAAAAAAGATCGTAAACGCCATACGTCGTCCCCATGCTTGGGCGAGCACGACGATCACCCACGTTCCGAAGATCGCTCCTGCGTTGAATAACATCGACGTGAAGCCACCCCAGAGGTTGGCATGACCGCTGATCGTTTTGGTTCGCACCGCAATGGCATCTGCCAGTTCCTCAAATTTTGCCCTATCTTCTTGTAAAGGGGTTTTAGACAGAATTTCCAGGCGGCGTTCCCTTTCCACCGGTGTTTGCCCTTTGCCGTCCAATGCGGTGAGAACGGTTTCGGAGTCAAGGTCACTGTTTTCAACGAACATCGAATAAATCATGCCGGGGTCGTTAATTTTGGGGTCCATACCGATGAAACTTTGCGGCGTGAGTCTCTTTTCTTGTGCTATCGGCAGGAATTCTTTGGGATTCTTCGCTAACATTCGAATCAACTCGAAATCGGTGGTCTCCACCTTGCCCTGCTCTCGGACCTTTTGATTTTCGGCAAAACGTAACGTGGTTCGTGTCAAGTCCACACTGAAAAAGCCAATGCCCCACAGTCCGATGACTCCGCAGGTTGCGAGGCACATACCGATTATTACGTTGTATCGCCATCGTGGATGACCGAACAAGTCTTTTATTGACCCCGCCTTTTTCACTCCGCCCGCCGCTATCGCATCTTTCCATGCTTTGGGCTCTTCCAAGTGCCTCATCACGGCGAAGGCGAGGAGTGCCGGAATAAATCCGACGAGGAAGAGGAACCGCCAGACGGGAAAATCACCAAAAACGCCCATTGTTTCCAGCCACCCGCAGAACATCGCCAAACTAGCGGCGCACAAATTACAGAACGCGGCAACGATTTGCAACCAACCGAGTGCCTTGGGACGTGCCTTGTCCGGCATCGTTTCCGCAAGGAGAGTCACCCCGGCAGCGAACTGCCCTCCGACTCCCATTCCGCAGAGGAAGCGGTAGAGCAAAAAGTCCCACCAATGGGTTGACAAGCCGCTCATCCCGGTAAAGACGGCATAGACGAGGATGGTGATAATCATTGTTCGGGCGCGACCGAATTTGTCCCCCATAACTCCGAACAAAATACCGCCGAATCCCCAGCCGAGAAGCATGGTCGAGGTTGCCAACCCTGCCATAAATGTGACGCTTGCGTGAGTGGCATCCAACCCCATCAATTGAGCGAGTGCCGGATTACGCATGATGTTGAAAATCTGCTGATCGAAGCAGTCGAGTCCCCAGCCGAGACAACAGACGATAAAGACAAACCAGTGATACCGGCTTAAGTCCGCGTACCAAGGGGTGGACGTTTGGGTGCGATTGATGTTGTTCGATGAATCGTTGCTCATGTCAGGGGGTACAAACCAGTAGTATGTTGTGAGTGTAGTCTCTATTGCGACTTTTGTCAAGTGACGGATTTCGGCAATCGTTGGTGTTTTTCGAGGGTGTCAGAGTATTGTGGGGGGGTTATTTGTGTGTGCCATTTAACACGTCGAGGTGCAGTCCGGTAGGAATGTATCTTTTGGTAGAAAACCGGTCCTATTTTTTTGCTAAATCGAAAAAGCACTGCAAACCGGCACGTTCCTCTTCTCCCATCGTATAGACCACCGCCCGACGGTAGTAATCCAAAATACTCTCCCGATCCAAAGGCAAAACGTGCGATTTCGCATCGAGAATCGATTCAAGTCGTTCCAAGCCCCGATCCCGCGCCGCCTCCAATGCCGAAGCAATGGAAGAGTCCAAAACCTTTGGCGAGCATCCGATCCAAGCGGCAAAGACCAAGGGCAAGCCCGTTTTTACCTTCCACAGTTCACCCACATCGTAACGATATTCCCAGCAGTCCAAAGGTTGCAACGCCAATGCCCGGTCGCCAATGACGACAAAAGCATCTGTTCGACAGTCATTAGGATTCTGATTCGTCTCCAACCGATGCGTTGCCGGTCGGAGACCGTAAAAGTGCCAAAGGAGCAATTTACAGATCGTAACACTGCTCCGGGAAGCGGTGTCCAGTGAAATCGTTCGAATCTGCTCTATCGGTTTGCGGCTGAACAGGAGAACGCTGCGTACGGCACCATTGCAAGCGATACAGCAATTACTGACGATTTGCCCTTGCGGAAAAGTTAACAATTCGGCGACAGGCATCATCGCCAAGTCGAGTTTCTGTTCGGCAAGTTGCTCTCGCATTGCCGAAGGATACCACTCGGTCAGCACCGCATCGGGAAGGTATTCCGGCAAATAGTGAACGAGCGGAAAGGCATTGCAATAAGGTACAGTACCAATTTGCATAGGCATCATTGGGCAGACGTAAGGATGACCCTATTTTTACCTTATTTTCTTGAAGAAAACAACCTGATATCTCGGGTAACGTGCAAGAGCGGCTAAATTGTATCCGTCATTACACTGCCTTAACGCTCTAATGTCGGGAAAAGTGTTTCCAATGGTGCGTTCGACATCGGCACTACCGGAATCGGATCGACCGGCAACGGTTCGAATGGTGTTGATACCACCGACATCGACACTACCGGCAAGGGTGTTGCCGGTATGGGTTCGAACAGCATCGGTTCGACTGGCATCGGAGCGTAGGCTATCGATGTGCTATCAGATAACGACCAGAACCGGACGGACGCATCAAAACTTCCCGTGACAAGATTGTTCATTTGGGAGTCAAATGTCATTGTCGAAATCGTACCGGTGTGTCCCGATAGAGTCGCCGTTTGCTCTCCCGTCGCCGGATTCCAAAGGCGAACCATATTGTCGCTCTCTCCCGAGGCTAATACGTCGTCTCCGCAAAATGTCAGCGTAAAAGTCTTGCCCGGTCGCTCCGCAAAGATACGAATCAGTTCGCCGTCCTGCGGATTCCAGAGCATAATGAAGGGACCATCGCCTCCCGCGGCAAGCGAAGAATTGTCGGGACTAAATGCCAATGCACGTATTCGGCGACCATCTCCTTCGATGTCGGTCACGTGTGTGTTATCGACAGTCTTCCAGATTCGAACGATGCCGGTTCGACCGCCGACTGCCAGTAATGAGCCGTCATTCGAATACGCCATCGCCTCGTTGTTGGTATCGTGAGCGGAAAGTGTAGCGATCAGTTTATAGGTTGCAGAATCATAGATTCGGACATTTTTATCGAATCCGCAGACGGCGAATCTAGCACCGTCGGGCTGAAAGCAGACACGTCGTGTTCCTCGCACGGGTTCTCTCAAAGTATGGAGCAGGCGGCCATCCTGTACATTCCAGAAGTGTATTTGACCGTCTTGGGCGACTGTTACCAGTCGGTCTTCCTTGGGATTGAACGCCAGCCCGAGTACCGATTCCCGATGTCCTCGTAATGGGACGACGAATTTTTGAGTTTGGACATTCCAGAGGCGTACGATGTGATCGTCTCCTCCGAGAGCGAGGAGTGTGCCGTTTTGTTCCAAATCGAGACATTTCACGATGGGAATTTGGCTCTTGCCGCCGATTTCATCGTGCAGGCGCACTACTTTGGTCGCCTCGATGACCGTTTGTGCTTGAATACCTGTCACCCAACCTGCCCAAGTTGCCAAAATTACCAAACAAACGAACCTATTCATTATCGGAATCTCTAACTAGCACAATCTGCCCAATCCCTACTATCGGCAAAATCTTTACGATAAAACAGGAAAAATTTCCAAGCGTTCACCTGCACGGGAAAACGAAATGAGCCCCGATGGAGTTGACTTGCCGACAAGTGTATCAAAATAATACACATGTTGCAAAATAATACAGGATTGGGCGTTGCAAAATAATACACTTACTCTTTTCGACGCAATACGTTTTTGAGAAAAAGTCGGTTTTTTCTTTTTTTTTATTTTTTCAAATCATTACTACGAAAAGACTTATGCGAATTTCGACATTTTTTTTGTAAATAAATGCAAACTTTGGCACAGAATCTGCTTATATAGTAATATAGGGGGGCATATCGCCGCCAAATTTTAATATAAGGAGAACTATCATGAAAACTTCAAAAAATTACATCATTGTGTTTGCAATCGTCACATCATGCCTCGTTGCTACAAATGCACGGGCGGACATAGTCAATTTTTTTAGAGCCCAGGGAGACTATGTAGGTGCTGTGCAGATGTCCGAGTGGCGATTTACCGGAGTTGGAAATAACATCGGCAAGAATCCCGGCGGTAGCGGGGAAAATAGTTACAGCATGTGGAGCTTCGGTCTCCTCCATGAGAGCGGGGCAACAGCCTCTGGAACGTTTGTAGCATCAGGGTTTGGCGGGGGTTACGACAATAACAACACGAAAGCCTGGGCAAACCAGGATGGTTCAGGATCGGTATTGCACAACAACGCCAGGGCGGGAACAATGACCTTCCAGACCGACTTTACCGGCGGCGGTCCCTTTATCGACTCGTTTTATTTTAGCATACAACCTTTTACCTCTTGGAGTGCTACGCCGGAGTTCGATTTGACGGTGACGTATTGGAACTCGTTTACACAAACCTTCGACAGATGGACGCTGTCCCATAACGACCCGAGTGCGTTGACTACGCAGAACATGTTCCTCGGCTTCGACCTCGAAGAAGGATACTACATTTCCAGTGTTGCGTTTGCATCTGCCGGTAGTATTAACGGTGCGACCGAAAACAATGGGTTTCGGATTGGAGGTATGGGACCTGGCACCATTGGTTTGCCGCCACCGCCTCTTCCCGGTGCAGGCGTTCCCGAACC
>Ga0123353_10018958_pt1 | contig 10202 bp, 8 predicted proteins | sample TergutLab28metaG_3_FD_92763 | JGI IMG/M metagenome (GOLD analysis project Ga0123353, IMG submission 92763) | Labiotermes labralis P3 segment gut microbial communities from Petit-Saut dam, French Guiana - Lab288 P3 | ecosystem: Host-associated > Arthropoda: Insects > Digestive system > Gut ...
CCTCTGTCCCCCCCCCCCACCCCCCCCCCCCCAACCCTCTGCACGTGCTGCTAAGTCAACAACCGCAATACACCATCATAGCTACCACAGTGGCGCTCCAAGTCAAGCACCAACCGACCTTCTATTATCCACATACAAGAGCGGAAGAGAAGGAAAGAAATTCAACAAAAGAGAACAAGAGAAAGGGGAAATGAGAATTACTTGAAAACAGGAAGGAGTATGCAAGGAACGATGGTGACGATGATAACAGCAGTGATGATAATGAGTGAAGAAGTCACAGGAATTTCAATCAGCATCTCTGTGCCACCTCTCTCATCCTTTGTCTGTTCAGCAGTTCTTCACTAAGGACAATAACAATATAAACTCACTTTGTGTTTGTCCTCTGTGTATGTAGTTTAAGGATCTAAAATTTAATATGAAATTACTGAGATTATTAGATTTTACGAACTAACTAAACCCACCGAACATTACCGAAGTAAAGCAAACATGATTTCCTGCTTTTCCTTTGCACGGGCTGTATACCTAATCCTTGCGAAGTCTGAGGTTCTCACAGCTGTGTTAATGAAGTTAGCAAGTCTTCTGGGATGTTACTGCGCGTAAACTGGAAAATAGTTGCCGACGTTTCGAAGAAGAATAGTGACAAGAAAAGAGTATAAAGTTTCACTGAATGCTGACCAATAAAAACCAACTAGATGCCACTTGTTATTTTATTGTACTTCTTATAGCCTCAACATGTTTCGGGCAATACTATGCCCATCACCAGGAGCTTGCGACTATGATGTTGATTACCAAATTGGTCGTGTCGTTCTTGGTTTGCTGTCTGTTGGAGGTTAGGTGCGTGTAGGCTAGAGTAGTGTCTGGGCTGCAGGCTGCAGCCCAGACACTACTCCAGCCTAACCGCACCTAACCTCCAACAGACAGCAAACCAAGATTGCAGCCTAGACACTAATCCAGCCTAACCACACCTAACCTCCAACATACAGCAAATTAAGAACGAAACGACCAATGTGGTAATCAACATCATAGTCGCAAGCTCCTGATGATGGGCATATTAGTGCCCGAAACATGTTGAGCCTATAAGAAGTACAATAAAATAACAAGTGGCATCTAGTTGGTTTTTTATTCTTCAGTTGTTACAAAGATGCACGGTCCAATAAACATCGGATTTCTCTGAATGCTTCCTCTGTGACTAATGTTTTCGACACAGCTGAATCCCAGATGCTCAGTGTCTTTTTCCAACACCTCTTTCCGTTACTTGCTTAAATTATCGCCACGACACCAACAGCAGACCTCATAGTCGGGAAGAATAATTGTTTATAAATTCTTCAATCTGATACTTCTTGTGTATGTTAGTGATTCTTATACACGTCAGCACTTTTAAGACTAACATTAACTCGAGTTGGGTTGAAATATTCTTTCCGTACCGCGCAGTAAACATTTTCCATCTCTGTTGTAGAAATCGACCAGTACTAGAATGATGCAAGTATTGTGTATGTTATATACAGAATATCCCAGGAGTTAAGGTCACTACTCCGGGATTTAATTCCAGAGCTAATTCTGAGTCCAAACCATCATATACACATGGGTCCGATTGGCAACGGTTCAGGAGTTATGAATTTTTAAAGTACAGTAAATAAATTAGAAAGGAAAGAGGAGCATTGTGCATTTATTGAGATATGTTGCTAAATGTACAGTAACAGACTGGCCGTTGAAAACTCACACAAGTTGTTCGAAGTGTCTCCCATCTGCTTGGATACATTTTCTCTCTCGTGTGAACCAGAGAACTTGTAACCTTACGAAACACTGCACCGTTGTTGATGCTTCTTGCAGCTCTGAGAATTCGCTGGAGTAGTTCTTCTCTCGTGTTCACCTTGAGTGCATACACCATAACTTTCAAGTAACCTCACACATGATAATCTAATGAGTTTTGATCCGGTGACCTCGGTGGCCAATTCTTTGCACTACAACAATCGATCCATCGGTTTGGGAATCTATGATTCAGATACTGCCTGACGACCTGACTGAAATGAGGCGGCGCTCCGTCACGCTGGTAGAACATCTGACGTCGTGTTTGTAGAGGAACATTCTGTAAGGGTGCTGGCAGTTCCTTTGCAAATAGTTGGCGTAAATATCACCTGTCAGACGTTGCGGGAAATTGTACGGACCAATGAGTTGGACACCAATGACACCACACCACACGTTTAAGGCACGGAGATGTTGGTAATTGCTTTCGACAGTTCCATGTGGATTATCACGATCCCATAAATGGGAGTTTTTGGTATTGTTGACTGCATCGTGGGTAAAATGAGCCGCTACACTTCAACTGTTCCAATATCAGCAAACGTTGCAAATCGGACCCATGTGTACGTGAACAGTATTGCATTTCTGACTCAGAATTCGCTCTGAAGTTAAGCCTTGAAGTACTGACCTCAACTCTGAGAGTCTGGCGAACATTACACACAGAAGAATGTATCCGTACCATATCTAGCGCAATCAGCACCTTGAACTTGCGGAAATGTGTAGCCGGTTGGAATTGTACCGCTGGATTAATTCTAACCCCCAGAAAGTATGATTCGTAACTCTTTTTCACCAACGAGTCCCACACAAGGTGAACAAGAGAGAAGAACTACTCGAGCGAACTCTAAGCGCTGCAAGAAGCATCAACAACGCTGCAGTGCTTCGTAAGGTTAAAAGTTCTCTGGTCACTCGAGTCAAAAAACGTATCCAAACAGATGGAGGTCACTTCGAACAACTTGTTTGAGTTTTCAACGGCCAATCTGTAACTGTACAATTAACAACATATCTCAATGAATGCAAATTGCTCCTCTTTCCTTTCTAATTTATTTACTGTATTTTAAAAACTCATAACTCCTAAACTGTTGCCAATTGGACCCATGTGTATATGATGGTTTGGACTCATAATCAGCTCTGGAATTAAATCCCGAAGTAGTGACCTTAACTCCTTGGACACCCTGTATAGGATTCTTCTGACTAAAACCCTGCTGGGGTGAGAGCCGTTTAATGTTGATTGTGTTGAATTTCGTGACTGCAATGTCACTTGTTAGTTACGTAGTTGGTATGTGGATATTTCACTAGTGTGATAGGCCTGGCTGATATGTATCGGTGAGACAGTTAATATTGTTGTCAGTCCTAACGTAGATCACTTTCACAATTTAATCTGGCCAAGGAACCAATTCTCACTCGACAACATTTGCAGAAACTTTAATGAAATTCTTATATGTATATGTATATATATATTTGTTCATGGTGCAATAGCCCCTATTGGGCCATCATTATCGAGGCTTCACGATAACACTCAGACACACTACATACAGTTGGATTCCTCTGGAGTAGTGATCAGCCCGATGCAGATGCCGCTACGTGACAACACATGACATTCACAAGAAACAGACACCCATGCCCTCGGCGAGAATCGAACCCGCAATCCGAGCAAGCGAGCTGCCGAAGACCGCGCGGTCACTGAGACAGATTGCTTCTTGCAATTAATAAATTCATTCCTGGACACTACATTAGTATGTTAAGTTACTTAATAAGCCGTTCGGTTTGTTTGTAATCATTTTGCTTCTGTTTTGTCAGCTAAGCTGTGCGACCATTAACTTCTCAAGAAGAATAATTCTCCATTAACCTAATTAATTAATTAGTTATTTAGTAACACAATGCCTTGAGTGAAACACAGTTATCCAGTTACAGGTGTTCTCTAAGATCTAACTAGCTTGAAAATATCAACAAGTTCATTATGTATAATAAAAAAACATTTTAATTTTTCAGTTTTCCGCAGCGATGCAGCTGAAATTTCTCGTTGTCTGGGATAGGGCGCGGCGACTTATCCAAGAACAATAGAATACCCAGCAATCCGTTGAAGTTGGAAAGTGGGAAACATTTTTCAATAGATAAGATTTGCTTTATGTAGTGCAAATTGTTGAAATAATTTTTTTGATCCAGTGCCAACACATGTCCTTGTGGAATTCGTGATCCTCCCTCCTGGGCATGGCAGGAGTGTAACCGACTTCTGAGGCTGGGACGCCCATGAGGCGCAGTTACGTTGTCCCGATGATGTGAGTGGTGATGTAGGAGGATGTAGTGACAGGAGGGCCCTTAAACCTAAATTCTACTAACCTACCCAGAGCATCGTCACCGCGGAAATCCTCCCCTTCAGGGAAAATTTACACGGTAGAGCCGGGAATCGAACCCGGGACCTCATGGTTAGTAGTCAGAGACTCTGACCACTAGACCACGAGGCTGGTCGTTGTGGAAATAAAAAACCCTGTTTGAAATTCTTCTAAGTAGTCCTTCCTAACCAGCATATGAACCACATTCGATCACTTTAATTTTCATAATACAACTCTAAAACGTAAATAAATGTGTGACAATTTCATACACAGGGCTCACATCTAGATGATATACCAAACTTGTAATTCCTTCTGCAGTGTTACACGTTCCGTACTTCCATAGATCGATTTGTAAGAGCCCAGTAATCGCTCAGCTCTTCAAGAAATTCCTCACTTTGTTTTTGGAAACTGAGAGTATGTTACCGCTTTTGTCTGAATCCGCCATGTCGACCTGTGTCCTAAGCCAGATAAATCCAATTCACGTTTTCAAAGACTGTTACGTATTTAAAGATCCACTGAAATACTATACTCGCAAGCGGTCTTGTCCCTGGAGGTTTTATGCATGAACTTTTGTACAAATTCCTCTTACCGTATAGATGTCTTAGATACTACGCCTACAAACTTGGCATAATTTTATTCCGCGACAAACACAAAAAAATGAAGCTGCTCTCTATATAATTGTCTCTACGTTTCCTCTTATTTTGTCCCTCTTGTCCAGTTGTCGTCTTTAGCACTCTGTTCAGCAATCACCCTCACCGGTCTACTTTCAATTCCTAATTCAGGATGAGAGAAATGTTGCACAATTAGTTTTTGACTAAGGTTATATTTCCCCGGAAGTACATCAAGATCATCAAATAAACACTGCAACATGTGAGCGTTAATTTTTGGAAATGCCCACGGATATTATTCGCATTAGAGCACTTTATCCCCGGAGGTCGACCGGAAGCATTTCTGTCCCGCACGCTTCCTGTGTCACGAAAGCTTTTAACCAGACGAAATACTGTGGATTTTTTGGCACAAAAAAAATTAAAAATATATTATCCTTAAATTCACTGTCACAAGTTAAGTCAGAACGAGTTGCCAGACATTGTTCGGTACTTGTCAGAAAACCACGTTTGCAGTTAGACTGCTGATAGACAACAGGAGTTTCTCTTTCGACAAGTAACATGACCTTTGCGGTTTCTATTCTGGAGTAATCACGACAACTTATTTTTTGTGTGAAACCAGTCAATTACGTTTAGTTGCAGTTGTCAATAAATATTTAAGCATGGATTGCGTGACTTTTCAGTCTCACTGTATGAAAGACATAAGGCACTTCATGCAATAGAGAAGTAAAAGTAAGGTAAAGGTAAAGCAGTCCCACTAGAAGCCTGGACAGGCCCAGAGGGTTACAGGAGATTAAGGTTCCCAGATTTCGTGACAGCAACGCAAGATGGTGGTAAGGTTTCAGCCTTACTCACCGGCCGCCTTTACCCCCAGGAAATACTCCTTGTACTCATTTCTGTTAGAGGCTGAGTCGACCCCAGGACCATAGTGCGATCGGGTGGATTTTATGTCAATGAAAAATCCACTGACACCAGCTGGGATCGAACCAGCGACATTCCGATTTGGGGCACGGCACCTTAACCACTGTGCTACCGCCAATAGAGTAGTAGGTGTCTATTTGGTACGTCACTTCGTCTTATGAAGAAGACGCTGCTTATAATTTTCTCGCTAGAAGGAAATACGGAATTTGGTAAAATCTGCGTATGAAGATAACAACCCTTGCATATTTTTCACATCTGTAGCTAACCGTACACGAAATTGAATCTAGTTCTTCCCCTTGACATTCTCAGTTTCTGAGTCGGTCGAGTAGAAGCTAAGCTATGGCGTGTTTCGCCTGGGTAATTTTAAATTAGTTTTGAACTAAATTTTTGTTCTGTTGCTTCCATTTTTACAAAGAGCACGAATCACATTTTCATATTTTCTTCTCATTACCACATTCATATCTTCTGTTAAGGGAACACGAATGAGTAGAACTGTCTACGTGAGCGGTGTGTGCGTGCGTGAGTGAACATTCAGAAGAGCTACTGTACAGAAAATTGTGTTTATTTTTAAATTTATGACTTCGTGGCAGTTTACAAGCTATCTCGACGAACATTTAGGTTTTTAATACAATGCTGTACGAAGTACGCCGTAAGAAACTTTCTTCTCAGTCCCAAGCGCAAATGTTACCGTAATGAGATAGCAAATGTCACGTACATTAAAATGTACGTGACATTTATTCCACAGTCCATAGAAAAACTCGCGGAACAGTTTTTGTATTACCTGGGGAAAAAGACTTAACCCTAAGATCGACATAATGTTATAACAGAAGAGATATCGTCAGCACAAAGTTTTATATGTATTTTGATACTTTGCTGACCGTGCATCTTAGTATAATCTTAGTAAATAACAAACTTGATGCACAAAATATTGTTTTATAATAAGTTTATTACATGCCTCTACATGTTTCGAGCACTATGTGCTTATCATCTGGAGGTCAAATTGTATTAAACAGCATCTGGTATCATCACACTCTGTAGGTGGCCGTCCCGTGCACGGTAAGGTCACCTACAGTATGATGATACCAGATGCTGTATAATACAATTTTGACCTCCTGATGATGAGCACATAATGCTCGAAACATGTAGAGGCATGTAATAAACTTATTATGAAACAAGATTTTGTGCATCAAGTTGTTTAATTACTAGGGATTATCTGTATGATCAATAGTTTATTATTCACGAGACATATTTTCACCAATCTTACTAATCCTAAGGTCCTCTATTATTATAAAAAGTAAAAACACAATTGTATTAAATGTGCTAAATAACTGATATCCCAATCTCGCGTTCTGAATTCTTTGTGTTGCGTATCGTGTTCACTGGTGTCAATAATTTCAAAAAGCGAAAAAAGCGTATGACATTAAAAGAGCTGTTAACTTTTTAACTCCTTATTGTGCTATATTTTCCTGAAGATTTTCCGGGTCACTGACATGTGGTATTTGCAACAGATAACGACATATTTTAATCACGGAATATAGAAATTTCCTGATGTTTGTATATTCAAACTTTAAGGTCAGATCGCTACCAGATGAGGATTTTCTCCAGTTCGTTCATTCCCTCCAGGCATATGCCGGAGTAGCACTGTATTTTAAGACAAGGCTGCATCCTTCCACATCAATTCAATTCAATTCAATTCAATTCAATTCAATTTTCGCTGGTCATGATATCATTCGACGCTGCTTAATATTAATAATTGAAAAGTTCTGAAACAAACGAGAATGAATAAGCAGTTAAAACGGAACATTTTCAGCCGGGCTCATATTTTGTCTTGATGAAGGGTATCGTGTGTTTGGAACGTCTTGAAATGTATACATTTCACCACCATTAGAGAAAACTTGCTGTGTGTTGCAATGATATCGCAGTTCGGTAAGTGTTTCACCACCTCATATCCAGCGGTAATAGTGATAATTACGTACACAACCTGCTGTAACATGAAGGAACAATCTCTGCGTTTTCGCACACGGTATACATCTATGTATGAGCTTCGCCCTTTCTTATATTAAGTACCGATTATTTAACAATACAGCATTAGTCTAACAGATTTTTATTTTGAAAAAAAGAATTTTTTTTTGTGTTTTGTACAAGCCAAATATTTAATATTGGTCTTCTTTAGAAGAATTTCATTCTTGAAAAGACTAAAATCTTTATTGTCACTTCACCATGATATCATCAAGCACAGTTACAGAACAGCTTTATTACTAATTATGTGAATTATAATAACGAAAGCCACAGCGCAGGGATTGGAACTCCCGTTACTGGTACGTGAGGGCCACTTTTCATATGTTGGCCAGCAGACAAAATTCCTGTTCAAGATTTTTTAAGTTTATTCTTTTTTACTTCAGAAATAGATGCATGTACTTTAGAGAACTTGTTTCTTCTGGAGAATATGATAGTAGATTGAGAGTTTAGAAAGACTTCGGTCCCGTATGGTACAAATGTTCTATCATAACTTCGTGGATGTGCCAGTCGAATGCAGTGTACAATATAACAAGCTAGTTCTGTAAATTTTCTCCAGATCATAGCCCTGTCTCACAGAACAAATTAGATATTGAAGTATCCAACATATATTTACCAGGTGCGTTCGGTGGGAATAAGTATGAATTGCATGCTGGAAATCATGCTGTTTTCCATCATTTTTTATCGTCCTACATTAGTCCGTGTCGCCAAAGTAGATCAGATTCTCTGGATAGTTGGTGTTTTCTCTGTATCCTAAGTTCCTTTTTTTATCTCACGAATATCATTTGTCAAATGCAACACCGCGTCGCGCGTGCCGGCGGTTGGGCGAGAGGACCAAGTTATTACGACGAACAAGCTCATAGTCAGTGGCAGTCGATACAGGTCACACATGGTATTGACTCTATAACATCTCTACATCTGATAGAAACTTTATACGACCTTCACCCACATCATAGTAAAGGCGCCAGATTGCTTGCTGACCAAAAGGTATGGCACGTGATTGGAATGTTCTGGGAAGTTTGAACGTTTTATCCGATCCTTGGTTTACTTAAATTCCGATCCTTGTGTACAGTGGGGGTTGAAATTCTCCTATCTAAATTAAACGCGAAATGCCTCCACACTCTTTGTAATAATCTCTGATATAAAATTTCACGAACCTCTTATGGTTGTCGAAATTTAAGTGCTTACAAACGCAGGGATAGAGCAATTCTGATAGTCCTTCTGAGGAGACGAGTAGGCGTTCAAATCGCGCCCTTAATACAAGTAAACGAACTGCGGGTAGGGCGAAGTGTCAACGTAGGTAATGCCCCAATAGTTCATACCGACCTGACAGTTCCACAAATATCCGTTTTACTAGAAACCCCTGTGTTAAAACTACTATTGTAGTGACTTCAAACAGCATGTTAATTTTTACGTCTTGCTGACCGTGCATCTCAGTATATTTATCATAGTAATTAACCAAATTGATGCACAAAATTTTAGTTTTACAATAAGTTTATTTCATGCCTCTACATGTTTCGATCACATGTGCTCGAAACATGTAGAGGCATCAATTAAACTTACTGTAAAACAAAAATGTTGTGCATCAAGTTGGTTAATTACTACGATAAACAGCATGTTAATGTTTTAAATTATGTATTTTGACTGTTATACAGAAGACAGATCCAGGCTCATAGAAGAGCCAAACTGCCGTATGTTTATGACATAATTCAGGAATATATTGCTTGGATATCCTGTGCGAAATATATTTATGGCACCGCTGTGCTCTTGACATGCATGTGAATTTTGAGGTTGCATCTTGAAAAATGTGAAGGTGTCCGTCACAAACTTTCTTATTCTTTACCAAGAAAGATCCTACAGTCATAGTAAGCTTTATTAACATTCGGGAAAAGGAAAGTATGTTCTTGTGTATACATAAACATGACGTCATACATTCAGTTAATAAAATGGTGTATTTATTTTCATCCCAGTAGTTTGTGTCAGTTTATTTTTTACTTGGATGTCGTGCTTCGGAAATGTGCCCTCTTGAGACATAAAACTTGCTCGTTGTAAATAAGTCTTCATAAATGAACACTCAAATTTAATACCATTGTGTTCTGTAGATTTATAGACGTGTATTAAAATTACAGTAAAATTTTATTATGATTAAATATTCTGGTTGTAAGTATGCTAACAGAATATTACGTTTTGCCACTGCATGACAGAAAGGTTAAAGGAGTAAGATGCGGTGTGGATAAGAAACCAACTAGATGTCACTTTTGTTTTATCCTTTATTTCTCCTTCACAAGTTGCTCAACATGTTTCGGGCAACCATGTGCCCATCTTCAGGAGTTGACGACTGCGTAGTGTTATCGTCACGTGTTGGTATTGTGCCGTGGCTGCAGGAAGGCTGTCAGAACCGGTTAGCAGGTAGTGTGTCCATTGAGGTCGTAGCACACAGGTCCAGTTGTGCTACGAACTCCTCAATGGACACACTACCTGCTAACCGGTTCTGACAGCCTTTCTGCTGCCACGGCACAATACCAACACG
>Ga0123353_10018959_pt1 | contig 10202 bp, 9 predicted proteins | sample TergutLab28metaG_3_FD_92763 | JGI IMG/M metagenome (GOLD analysis project Ga0123353, IMG submission 92763) | Labiotermes labralis P3 segment gut microbial communities from Petit-Saut dam, French Guiana - Lab288 P3 | ecosystem: Host-associated > Arthropoda: Insects > Digestive system > Gut ...
ACGTCCTGGGTGCGGTCGAGCGCCTGCTGTGCTCCCGGCGTCTCCAGCGTGGTGCCACCACCCGCGCCCTTGCGCCGCGCGGCTCGCTCGCCGACGCCGCGTGGGATGAGGATGTCGATCTGCGCACCGCCACGCACCCACCGGTGCTGGTGGCCGTTCGGGGACGTGCCAGCCGGGACGAACCCGAGCCCGCCCAGGACGGAGGTGAACGTCATCAGCACTGAGGGTTGCGCGCGCACGTCGAGGACCGTGTCCAGGTCGTCGGTAGGCCGGGCCGGGGAAGTGCCGCGCTCGGCGCACCACAGGTGCACCATCTGCCCGCCCACCAGCGTCCACCCCGCGGGATGTGCGTCGTGCACGTCGAACAACGCCAGCCACCCGTCGCGCTGGGCGTCGCGCATCGGCGGCATCGTGATCCTCATGCCAGGGCCTCGGCGATCAGCGCGCGCGCACGTGCCAGCTCTCGGCTCTCGCCGTGCTCGGCCAGGTCTGCCGCTAGCAGCAGCAACGGCACCGGCTCGGCGGGCAGCACGTCGCCGACGTGGAGCAGGACGTTGTCGTGCGGGCTGCCGGGACGCAGCAGGTACGTGCGCCGCACCGCGTCGAGGTCGTCACAGGTCACGTACGCCTCCACCAGGGCACCCGAGGAGATCCCGGCGCGTGGGTCCGACAAGCCGGAAGGCACCAAGCGTCGGTCGGTCAGCATGCCGTCGTTGTTACGCGTCCCGAACCAGTAGCGTTCGGCGCGCGAGGCGACCCACGAGGCCAGCAGCCGTTCGGGCTCAGGGTCGTCAGCGAGACGGTGACGGCGCGTACGCCAGCGGTACGCCTGGTCAGGCGTGTAGTGCTCCGGGACGACGTCACCCAGGAACGCCCAGGCCACCTCGGGCGACATGGGCCGGCTCCGGTACGGCCTCGACGGCAACGACGCGGCCTGCACCAGCCACTGGCCGCCGACCCGCCGCGCCTGCACCCGCCCAGCAGCGACCAACGCACGCAGACGCCGGGGCGAGACCCCCAACATCTGCGCCGCGTCAGCGACCGAAACCTCCATAGGCACAACGATACCAGCATCGGAATGATTGTGCCTATGGAACCAGATGCGCAGCGACCTCTCGGCTCGACATCCGCGTCCTGCGGGTACTGGACGGGCGACGCAGTTGGTGGGTGACCGGACCTACTCATCAAGGAGCTGCAGGCTGACCGCCCTCCTGTCGCCGCCCCAAGGTTGGACGTTCACGCACGCGTGGTCTTTGGTGGCTCCGACGATGCTGTCACCCTCCTCAGTGGCCCAGCTCGGTGCGGTCGTCAGCTCGGTCGATGGGGGTGCCCGGGAGGGGTGCAGCGGGCCACACCTCGGGCTTGCTTCTTGCCTGGTGCGGCGAGTCTGGGCCGGGGAGTACACCCAGGCGTAGACCGTCTCGGCGCACACGCCATCTCGAAGTCGCCGATCTGCCCTGGTTGTCCGAAGTGTTGTGGCATCATAGCCCAGCGAAGCCCAAGGTCAGGCGGGGCTTTGAAGCAGGGCTCGCACAGCGACGAAGGGCTGGGCACAAGTGACCGACGGTGGCAGGGCCCTAGACTCCGATGGACTGCTCTACAGCGACGACCGGCAGGGGTATCTCACCCAGTACCGGGACGATCTGAGTTCGACAGTCGGACGGCTGACGCAGGCCGCCATCGACGCGTTCGTCCTGACACAGGGCTACAGCAAGACCCCCGACGGTCAGGGGTACTGCTGGCAGGCGGATCCCTTGACCTTCACCCGTCCGGACAGCAACGGGATAGGCGGGGGGATCTACACCACAGCGATCGACCGTGACGACCCGAATACCGACTACATGCGCTGGCTCACCGAGTTCGACGGCATCCGGCGCCGGATCAACACACTCGTCGACCCGTGGCTCAAGCTCCCAGACCCAAGATGGATTGCCGAGGTATCGGGAGCGTTCGAGGCCGTCGCCAACGATCTTGCCGAAAGCGGGAACGTCGCCAGCCTCGTCGGTACGCTCCAGGCCAGCTGCAACAACGACGTCCTGGCCGGACGGACGATGAACGCCTTTCGAGGCAAGTTTGTCGACCAACTGACCAAGGTGCGGAACGGACACTCCGGCGTCGCCGGGATGGTCGCCTACTATCTCAACGCCCAAAAAGGCATGTGGGACGCGACGCGGGCAAACTTTGTCGAGCTCCTTGAGGCGAGCACCACCGCGTTCAAGGCGATAGCAAAAAACCCGAACCACGCAGCCGACTTCGAGGTCCTGACCAGAGTCCTGCAGTACGCCGTGTCGGTAGCCAACGCAACAAACGCAAAAGGAGCCATCGGCCTGGCGAAGGATACGCTCGGTCTTATCACTTTCGCGACAAGCGAGCGGTCGAAGCCGATCTCGGGCAAGCCTCGCACGTTCGAAGACGGAATGGCTACGCTGAAGTCCGCTGTCGACACTCTGGGAGAGGCGGTGCTCAACACAGAGAGTCGCATTCGCGAGAATGTCGCAGAAACCATATGCAAGATCGGCGACACCGGCGAGTCAAGCAGGCACGCGATGCCGAACAACCGGGAGAACTACGACCTGTCTCTAGCACAGATCTACGAGTTCGTCATCGATGACCAACCGCGGATCGGGATGCATCGCGAGGCCATGTGCGCGATAACTAATATTGACATGCCGCCGATCTGGGAACGCCTCGACTTCCTGGTGGGAATGACCAGAGACTGGGACGAGGAGATCTCCCTCGCCGTCCAGCGCCCCGCAAGCATCGGTTTGGGAACCTACGGGCCCAGTTGGATGCTGCGCGAGCTCAACGAGCTGCTGCACGACCTGCTGGGCGACCTGGCACGCGACGTTGAAGAGGGCTCGTCCCAACTGATGGCCGCGTTCGAGTTCCAGGTCAGCCACGACTCGACCACCGCGGCGGAACTCGCCGCGATGAACCAGGCCGTCACCGAGGACAACGGTTACCATCCCTGGGACCGATACGACAAGGGGCCCATCCCGGACGACGAGGAGTTCGAGCGTCTTCGCAAGTCGATGGAAGGACCAGCAAGTTGACCAGGACAAGGAACACCGCACGATGAGTCGACGAACCGCAATCCTGTCTGCTGCCGGCGCACTCGTCCTTGGCGCACTGTCAGCGTGCACCACTGGTCATGACCCGACGCATGCGTCCGCACCGGCGACCGCAGTGACCAGCCCGGTGGCTGTCCCCTCCGGACGGCCCTACCAGACACAAGATCACACTTTCACCCTCGAGAACAAAGACGGCCAACGGTGGATGATCACAGTCTCTGTCGGCCCATGGCTCAAAGGGTCTGACAGCGCGGAACTGGACAACGCCTGGTACCAGCTGTCCGGTGAGCCGACCATGCCACTGACCAGCGGAACCTACGACCCCCCTGCTGGCAGGTCCTCGTGGTCGTACCACCTGGAGCAGCGCGAGGCAGCATATATCTTTGGCACCGTGAAGTACCAGAACCTCACTCCAGACACGGATCCAGACGATTTCTTCGTCAAGTCTCCAGCATCCGTGGCAATGTACGACATCTATCTTCTCGGCTCCGGGTACCTACGTCCGGCCGATCCGTTCTCGCCACTCGACGCAGATGATATTTCACGGCTGTTCTGGTGCATCAACGGCCACTGCTACGACAGCGGCAAGCCCAGCGACACGATCGCTCTTCCGATAGCGCCACAGTTCGACGGCAAGAATACCGTCGGCCCCACTCCGTTCGTCGCAGCTGTTCCACGAGTCTTCAGCGCCGAGTTCGCCGATGGCGACCCCGGATTTGCCAACTACCGGTTCTTCGTCACATGTGCGGCCGACACGGCCCTGCCTCCGACAGGCGGTGAGATCACCACCAAGATCGGCTGGGCCCACCCGTAGCTGCCACAACAGTTGCCGGTCGCCGGACACCCACGAGCGAGGCGAGCCTGGCCGAGACGCACTCCGAAAGGCATCGCCACAGACCACAGAACCCTGATCTGGCACCACAACCGTGCGGCCAGTACATCAGGTGATGCCCCGGGCCGGAGCAAATCGAGGCTCGAGGCAAAGCCGCACCTCGACCGGATCCGCAGCGTGTCGACCTCGAGACGCGGAAATATCCGTGATGTGGCTGCTGATCAGCATGAAGGAGCGCAGGTTGGACAGGGATCCAACCCATGACAGGTCTGTCTCTGCTGGCACCAACCCCAGTGTGGGATCTTGCAGAGTTGCCAGGCCGCCAAGCGACCCCGCGCCGGCAAGGAAGTCGGGCGGCAACTCGAATCCCAGGGTCAACGACAATGATGTGATCGAACGCCGGCTGCCACCCAAATGCTGGCGCACGGTATCTCTACCACGACCCAGCGTCTGACTCCGACGACGCAGAGGAGTCGCAGCTGGAGATCACGGCTCATGACCAGCAGCGGCTGGGGCTGCGCGGCACAGTGCCTGAGGGACGCTGGAGCGCCTCACCCCTTCGCAGAGGCCCACGTCTGCATCCGGGACTTTCGAGGAGACGTCCGACGGCATTACTGTCCAATGGCATGTTCACCTGCCCCAGCAGGCATCAGACCCGACCCACAGCGCGCTGTTCGATCTCACCCACCGGCGAGCCAAGGTGCACGTGGTTCTCGTCTGGCAATCGCCAGAGCCGCACGTGATGGTGTCAGTCTCGGCCCGGGGACGTGGGATTCTACGGCCATTCGTCCCGCTGCTCATCTTCGCCCGAAAGTTCTTTCGTCGTCATGTCGTCGGAGTTGTCTCCGAGATGGCCTCCGCGATCGCCGAGACCGTGAGCCCGGACGGTGTCCGCCCGCCATCTGCCCAACACCTCGCGGATCGGTTGTGGACCGAGGCGATGGACGAGCTCACCGCGCAGGCACACGTCGAAGATTCCGACGTCGAATAGTCCCCGGTCTCGACGTCGTGGTTGATGAGACTGGCGACTTGGCATGACCGCGCATGTCGGGCTCGGCCCGCTCAGGGAGTCCAGCGCTGGCGTCGTTGGCGTCTGTCTGTCCTGCGGCCTGCGCTCAGCCTCTGCGTGCGTCCAACTGTCACTGCATGGATGTCATGGGTGCCCCCTCGCCTTGTCGTGTCTGGTCCGCGACGACCGTATGTCCCGATTTATCCCATGTTGGTGCACGGCTGATGCGAGCGACCTGGGCGTGCGGCGCAGCGTGGGTGGTACCGACAGCGGACCAGCCTGCTCTCGATCAGCCGACGACGGCTTTGGTGACCTGGGTGATGACGTCGGGGTCGATGAGGATGCGGTGGTGGCCCAGGCCGTGGGTGGTGACAAGGGTTGCCCCGGGCCAGTCTGCGGCGATCTGCCGGGCCACGGCGAGTGGGACTTCCTTGTCGAGCTCGTCGTGGATGATCGTCGCGCCTGGCAACTGGCCGGTGGCGCCCATGGGGGCGATGTCGAAGTCGTGCATCGACCGGTGGGCGAACTTCTCGTTGGCGGCCAAGAACTGCTCGTCCAGGCGGGGGGCCAGGCCGATCTGGCGGGCGAACCCCCGGCCGATCGCGGCCATGTCAGGGTTCGGGCTCACCAGGCACAGACGCTCGGCCTGCGCGCCGGCAAGCAGCACCCGGCACGCCGAGGCGCACCCCAGGGAGTGCCCGACGACGGCCCGGGCAGGGCCGAACCGGTCGTAGACCCAACGGAACGACTCGATCATCTCCCCGCCAGACGAGCGGCCCGGTCCGTGCTCGCCTGGGTCGGAGTCCCCGTGCGACAGGCAGTCGAACGTCACCACCTGCAAGCCTTCGGCGACGAGCGGGGCTGCGAACGAGGCGACCTGCCCGCGCCACCCGCCCCACCCGTGGGCGAGGTAGACCACCGGGCCCTCACCCCAGGTCTCGGCGACGATCGTGCGTCCCCCGGCGTCGACCTCGACGCGCTCGCCTGGTTCGGTGCGGTTGTCCTTGCGCCGGCCGGTGTTCGTCGGCAGCGTGCACCAGATGTCGACGGCCCGGCGCACAGCGGCGTCGGGCGCGACCTGGCTCATGACCCGGAAGTACGTGCGCAACCAGGCGACGACGACGGCTTTGCGTGCTGACTTGATCGCAGATCCCACGGGGCAAGCCTACGACTGCACGCACCGATGCGTGCTCACCGCCCAGATGGTGTCACTTGCCGCGTCCCCGGCTCGACAGCCGGGTGGCCGACCAGTCGTCGGCTGCGGCGAAGGTGCTCATCACATGCATCCCGCACGTGCTCGCGGCGTCCTCGACATCTGAGGGAACGACGTGACCAGGGCGTCCGGCCTTGGGGGTGAGCACCCAGACCGGACCGTTGTCGTCCAGGCCTCCCAGGGCGTCCATCAAGGTGTCGGACAGGTCGTCGTCGTCGGCACGGTGCCAGATCAACGCACCGTCGGTGACGTCGTCGTAGTCCTCGCCGACCAGCTCGACCCCGACCTTCTCTTCTAGGTCCGTGCGCAGGTCGGCAGCGACGTCGTCGTCATACCCGAACTCTTGCACCACCTGACCTGCGGCGAACCCGAGCCTGTCCACCGCCCCAGCCGACCCCTCCGTGCTCGATGACACCGCTACCCTTCCTGTTCTGTCTGACGTGCCCGACAGCCTTGTGCCGTCGTCGTCGCACCGCGTAGCCCAGCCTACGCGCTCCAGGCCGGTTTGGATGCGCCGCCTGCGTGGCGGGCGTGCCGCCTGTGGCGCGCGTGCTCGCGTTCCGACGCGTCCTTCCGACACGGTGTCATCACCGTAGGACGAGACCTGGGTGAAGCTCACATTGGTGCCGGTCTTCCGACTCGCAGTCATGTTCGCTGAGTCGAAATTCGGGGTGACGCGCACCGTCGCCGATAGCCGGGTTCTGTGTGCTGACCAGTGTCGTGACGATCTGACTCGCCCTGACCAGCCGGTCACCGGGATCGCTTGAACATCCAGTGGGCTCCGCGACGCGCAGAATGTGAGATATGTCACGGTCACGGAGGAACGGTGCTGGTCAGAGAGATAACCGCTGGCAGACCGCAGTGTTGACCAAGACGACGGCGTTGACGCTCTGCTGCTCTCGCGCGTCACCTGCTAGGGTGCCTGCACGAATAGCTTTCGTCCTATCTTGCCCGGTTTGTCGCCTGAACGGACCAGCGAGATGTAGCGGAGTCAGGTGACCGCGGGGTGTTTCGACCGGGGTCCGGCACGACCGGGTACCGCTGCAAAGCCAGCACACGCACGACGGAGGGTAACAAGTGACGAAGACCATGGCGCCTCCTGGCGTACCCACACGCGGCGAGCCGCTTCCGCTGGTCCCCCTGCCCCCGCGGCCCAGGCGACGCTGGGGGCTGTTCGCCGCCGCAGTCCTGGTGACCTGCCTGGGAGTGCTCGGCTCGGTGTGGCTGCACCGGGCGACCACGACGGCGGTGCCTGTGGTCGCAGCGGCCCGCACGATCGAACGCGGGACGGTGATCGAACGCGCAGACCTTGTGGTGGTGCGCATCGAGAAGGACGTGGCGCTGCGCACCATCCCTGCCAGCAAGCTGGACTCGCTCGTCGGGCAGCGGGCGCTGCTGGACGTGGGGGCCGGCTCGCTGCTCACACCAGCAGGGGTCGGCAAGCACTCCGTGCCCAGAGCGGGGCACCTGCTCGTGTCGGTCCCGGTCGACTCGACGATGGTCCCCACGGGTCTGGTCGCCGGTGACCGGGTCCAGTTCGTGTCGTCAGGCAACCGCCAGGCAGAACCGCGCGACCCGGTCCCGGCTGTGGTCGTGTCGGTCCGCTCAGCATCGACCGGTTCTCCAAAGGTCATCGTCGAGGTCACCGTCGCCCAGAGGTCTGCGGCGACGCTGGCTGAAGTGGCTGGCAGCGGCGATGTCATGGTGTTCCTCGAGTCCCGGGACCGGTGAGGTCATGGGCCTGTACTGCTTGCTGTCAGCCTCAGGTTCGCCTGGCGTGACCACGACGGCCCTGGGGTTGACGCTGTCGTGGCCTGGGGGACGAGCCATCATGGTCGACGCCGACCCCACTGGGGGGTCGGCTGTGGCCGCCGGGTACATGCGCGGCCAGTTCGTCCTGCCCGAGTCGTTGATCGAGCTGGCGCTGGCCAGCCAGGACGGGACCCTCAGCCCAGCGGTCGTCGGCAGCCACCTGGTGACCCTCGCGGGGTCGTCGGCACGTTTCTTGCCAGGTATCCGCTCGCACGACCAGGCGCGGGCGCTGGTGGGGCTGTGGGAGCCGCTCGCCGACGTGTTCGCCGAGATCGGGCTCTCGGGCCACGACGTCGTCGTCGACGCTGGGCGGGCCGGCCTGTACGGGCACGCCCAGGCTTTGGTCGACCGTGCCGACCTGACGCTGCTGGTGCTGCGCAGCAGCCTGGTTGCGTTGTCCGGTGCCAGGTCGTGGGCCGACACGCTACGTGAGAGGTTCGCCCGAGCGGCAGGTTCGCAGTCTCTGGGGGTCCTGCTCATCGGCGAAGACGAACCGTACTCTGCTCGTGAGGTGGCCCGTGTGCTTGGGCTTCCGGTCGTCGCGTGCGTGGCGTGGGACCCCGCAGCAGCGGCGGTGCTCTCTGATGGCGCTGACCCCAAGGCCCGTGGGCTGCAGCGGTTGGCCGGCCGGTCCGCGTGGGACGACTCAGCCCTGTTGCGCTCGTTGCGTGCAGCGGGCAGCGCGATGACCGGCACCGCACGGGCCGCCCTGGAGCTGACAGGCAGGATCCGATGACCGCGACGAACCTGGGCCCGTCGTGGAAACCGGTCTTCTCCGAGCCTGAGCCCGAGCTCCCACCCACCCTGGCGGCGCACCCCGGGCACATGTCGCCGAGGACGGGGCCGCCCACGCACCCCGGCCACGGGGCAAGACCGCCCGCGGCCGCTCACCCGTCCCCACCGGTTGTCGCGTACTCCCCACGGATCGCGGCTCACCCGTCGCCACCAATGGCGCACCCGTCGCCAGCAGCTGCCCACCCGTCGCCACCAGCCGCTCACGCGTCGCCACCAATGGTGCACCCGTCGCAGCTGGCGGCCGCAGCGCCCAGCGACATCAGCATGGTTGCCGCGCATCTGTCGGCACGACCAGCCACGGTGCCGACCGCCGCGGTACCCCCATCGCCGGTGTCGACACCGGTGCCGCCGGTGCTGTCGCGCCCTGGCCCGCCGGGGCCTGCCCGGGTCGAGCCGGTCGACCGTGCGGTGATCACGCTCCTGCGCGCCAGGGTCGCTGAACGCCTGGTCAGTGCCAGCCAGCCCGGTGCTGACCACGACGACCTGCGGGCGCGGGGCCGTGCCGTCATCGAGGAGGTGTTGCGCGAGTACACCGTCGAGGCCGTCGCCGACGGGTCCAGCGCAACATGGTCACCAGACCTGCGACGCCGCACCGCCCAGGCGCTGTTCGACGAGGTGTTCGGGCTGGGCCGGCTCCAGCCGCTGGTCGACCAGGCAGGTGTGGAGAACATCTTGATCCGCGGGGCTGACTACGTGCGCCTGCAGCTGGCTGACGGGTCGAAGGTCCGCGGCCCTGCGGTCGCTGACGACGACGAGGACCTTGTGCGGTTCTTGCAGTGGCTGTCCACACGGCCAGGCACGTCGTCGGCCCGGCCGTTCTCCTGGTCGGCGCCAAAGCTGCACATGAAGCTGGCTGGCGGGGCGCGTCTGGCGGCCACGGCGTTCGTCGTGGACCGCCCGACGGTCAACGTCCGGCTGCACCGCCTGGTGGTCGACACCCTTGACGGCTGGGTCTCACGCGGGTGCATGACTGCTGCGTGTGCGAGCTTCTTGGGGGCGGCGGTCCGCGCGGAGTGGTCAGTCGTCGTGGCCGGGCCGATGAACTCGGGCAAGACCACCTTGGTGCGTGCCTTGTGCGCCCAGATCCCCCGCGACCAGCTGATCGGGACGTTCGAGACCGAGTACGAGCTGTTCCTTGGTGAGACCGGCCAGCATGACGAAGTCATCCCGTGGGAGGCCCGACCCGGGATGGGCGAGATCGGTGCCGACGGCCGCCCGGCCGGGGAGTTCACCTTGGAAGAGGCCTTGATGGACTCCTTCCGGTTCTCCCTGGACCGCGCCGTCGTCGGCGAGGTCCGGGGCCCAGAGGCGGCCGTGATGGTCAAGGCGATGGAGTCCGGGACCGGGGTGCTGTCGACGACGCACTCAGCCGACGCGTCAGCCGCGCTGCACAAGCTCGCCGGGTGCGCCGCAGAGTCCGGGCTCATGGACACCGGCCTGGGCCTGGCCAAGCTCTCCCGCTGCTTGAAC
>Ga0123353_10018960_pt1 | contig 10202 bp, 8 predicted proteins | sample TergutLab28metaG_3_FD_92763 | JGI IMG/M metagenome (GOLD analysis project Ga0123353, IMG submission 92763) | Labiotermes labralis P3 segment gut microbial communities from Petit-Saut dam, French Guiana - Lab288 P3 | ecosystem: Host-associated > Arthropoda: Insects > Digestive system > Gut ...
AGAATTTCCTATTATGATTGAGCTGTTTTCGCGCAGGATTGATTCATTGAATCTACCGGATGATATTACCTTAACACCAATACCGTTCGACGATGATTTATCCAGCTTGTCAGCAATTTTAGTCGATGATAATTACTATAATTTCATGCAAAGCGGAAAAGCCATCATCGATGGAGTTCCGGTGCTTGATGCTGCACACTTGATTCCATTTAAAGCAAAAGCCTGGTTGGATTTATCGGCGAGGAAAGAAGCCGGAGAACCTATTGACAACAAGAATATCCGCAAACATAAAAATGATGTATTCCGCCTGTCGATTCTTTTAACGCCTGAGCTGACTGTTAGTGTAACCGAAGTAATCAAATCTGATATGGATAGCTTTTTCTCAGCGATTATTAATGAGAAAGTTGACTTAAAAGCACTTGGCATAGAGAATGATAATCAAGAGGAGGTGGTGGAAGCAATAAGCCGAGTGTATTATATTGACATTAACAAATGAGCATGAATCGGGATTACAAAATATGACAATTTTTTCTCATTGCGGCATTATAAATACATTTTAATTGTTCTTTGTCACAAATAAACTCAACGTATTCTTAATGAGAAGTTTTTAGTGAAAACGATGGAAGATTATCTCCCATCAATTTTTTATTTTGGAGGAAAATTATGCGAAATCAAAAGAAAGATTACAAGCGAAAGCGTGATGTGCAGATCCTTATTATGATCGATGAAAAAGAGCGCGATCTGATACACAAGCGAATGAATGCAATGGGCATTAGTAATCGTAGTGCGTACCTACGTAAAATGGCATTGAATGGACGAATTATCCTAGTTAGGCTTGATAGTGTTGATGAAATGGTGCGATTACTTTCCGGTGCAACGGATAGCATAAATCAGATTGCTCACCGAGTAAACGAGACCAAAAATATCTATCCAGCGGACATTGATGATTTACGCAAAATGTATGATGAGTTGTATGCACAAACGGAAGAGATTTTAAGGCGTTTACCTTCATGAAAAAACGGAAATTCCAAATTCTTTATAGAACCTATATCATAAATTTATTATGATAAAAAATAGCCCGCAGGGCGTAGCAGACATACCGGAGGTATGGCTTTGGAAAAATGAGTTTACACATTTTTCAAAGGGGTCTTAGGGTCTCCCTAACAATCAAAAATGCTACAAATTTCCGCAGGGAGTTTGGAGCATTTTTTGGTTCTGTGTATACAGAATCATTGCTTGCAAAAGTTGTTCTGTGTATACAGAACCCCTGCTTGCGGAATACAGTTTATCAAGCAGGAGCACAAGAGATACAAGGTGAGTAAGCAATATACATAACACTATACATTAATTCATCTAAATTATCTTTTTGAATCAGTAGACCGCGCCAATTACATAAAAAGTCGCACTTTTTCGGGCAATGCCGAAGAAGTATTTGTGTGATGGCAATCGCATCAGAGCGAGTCGGCGATTCAGAAAACCAGCGGCTCAAGTGCTTTATTTTTTGATGAACCCGGACATTGAAGCTATTATGTATAAACTATGCATGAATGTTGCACAATTGTTGAATTTATACTTGCATATTAAAATACCATATAATATAATTACGCACGGGAACGAGAGTGCCCCGCCGAATATCGGCGGCAGGCGAGAAGTGTTACCATCACTTCCCGCCTTGCATACGTACAAATCCTACGTACACAATTGCATAGACGCAACACCGTTTGATTATTTTACAATGGATTATGCTATATAACAAGCATGACATGGTAAATTTCGATTGTGTCGCACATAGCATGCTGTGTATGTAAAGCGTATCTGATACGCTCTGGTACACGGTATTTTTCGTTTCCCGAGGATAACCCGCCGGGATATGTACTCACTTACTCCGGCGGGAGATAACTCAAAAAATATATGCAGACTCAGAGTATATTCACGGATTTGGAGGATAAAATGGCAGAGATACTACAAATAATAAAATATGAAGGTGATAACAGTACATTTGTATGGAAATCGCCGATTGAAGACTTTAATACAGGCAGTCAATTAATTGTCCATGAGTCACAAGAGGCTTTATTCTTTATGAATGGTCAGGCACTTGATTTATTCGGATCCGGGCGGCATGTTCTGGAAACACAAAACATTCCACTGGTCAGAAAGTTCTTAAACAAACCAACGGGCGACCAAACTCCGTTCCATTGTGAAGTATACTTCATAAACAAAACAGAGCAAATGTCAATCAAATGGGGAACAGACAGTCAGGTTCAATATATGGAACCGATGTACAAGTTCCCTTTGAAAATTGGTGCATCCGGTGAAATGTCATTACGTGTTGAGGATTCAAGAAAATTACTCGTTAAAATTGTCGGAACGGAAAGCTGGCTTGGGCAAGCCGCCCTTGTGCAAATGTTCCGTTCCTTTTTAATGGCTAGAATAAAGCCATATCTTGCTCAAACGATGCAAAACAGCGAGTTTGGTATATTTGAAGTCGATTCACATATGGGTGAATTATCAAGCGTCCTACATAAGCAGCTTATACCCGATTTTATGGACTACGGTATATCGCTTGAACGGTTCTTCGTAACGACCATTGTAAAACCGGATGGCGATAAAGCATATGAGAAGTTCCGTGACATTCATATACGACAGTACTCTGATATCGCTGAAGCACAACTAAGGCAAAAGGTCGGCATTATTGACCAGCAAACAAGTGCGCAAAGAATGGTTATTGAATCTCAAGGGATAGCAACAAAACGTTCACAGGAAGGCTATACCTATCAACAAGAACGTGGTTTTGATGTAGCTGGAGATGTAGCTCGAAATGAAGGTATAGGCAACTTTACAAATACAGGAATCGGACTGGGAATGATGGGTGGCATGGCTGGTGGTATGGGTGCGGTAGTTGCCGGAATTACTACAGATGCACTCAGCCCTGTCGCTCCGCAACAAGGGACATCCGGAAATAATATATCACCACCGATTGCTGGTATCGGCATAATACCACCTGTTATCGACCTAAAAACGGAAGTGCCGCCAGCATCGTCAGCTCCCCTACAATCATCAGTGCCTGACGATATGTCTGCATTTAAGAAAAAGCTAGAAAAACTAAAAATGATGAAAGAAACAGATATGCTTTCCGATCAAGAGTTTGAAGCAGAAAAAGCAAAGCTTTTAGAAAACCTGTGACAGTACTAATCAATCTGTGGAGGATATATAAAATGAGTCTTTCAAAAAACAAAAAAATGTCCCTTGCTATTGCGCTAATTGTACTTGGTATATACAACACCATTGTTTTTGTTATTCCCTTCAATAGGGGTGGCGGTTTTTGGACTGGCTATGGATTTTCTATGCTGGCTATTGTAATGACAGCCGCTGTTAGCCTCTTTGCGTTTAAGCCTGAAGGTTTAAGAAGTAAGATATATGGGCTTCCACTAATATCTGTTGCATGGCGTTATCTCGTCGTTCAAATGATTATTGGACTAGCGCAGATACTTTTAGACTTTATCCCAATTCCGTTCCAATATGGACTTGTTGTAAACATAATCCTATTAGGTCTATGCCTTATTGGGCTTATCACAGTTGAAATAGGCAAAGATGAAATTGTACGCATTGATGAGAAAGTTAAAGAAAAAGTATTTTACATCAAAGCCTTGCAAGTTGATGTAGAGACCATGGCTGATAGAACAACAGATGAATCTGCGAAAAAAGCATTACAAGACCTTGCCGAGACAATACGATACAGCGATCCGATGAGTAACCCCCAACTTGCTGCAGTTGAAAACAAAATCGAAGCAAAAGTCAATGCTCTCACAGATAGTATTACAGACATTGAGGCTACAAAAACACAATGCAATGAACTACAGCAACTACTAACCGAGCGTAATCGAAAGTGTAAGATATTAAAGTAATTAGTACTTGGAGGAGAGAAGATGGCTGCTATAGCATGTGACATTTGCGGCGGTACGCTTTCAATGGATGAAAGCGGTGATTTTGCTGTATGCGATTCCTGTGGAATGAAGCACACAAAAGACAGGGTAAAAGCAATGGCACAGGAGGTAACCGGCACAGTCGAAGTAAGTAATATCGCAAGTGTTGAATCATTGATGAAACGCGGACATTTAGCATTAGAGGATTCCAATTGGAAACAGGCGGACGAATATTTTGACAAGGTTTTAGATGTCAATCCCGAACATGCTCCCGCATATATTGGAAAGCTTTTTTCCGAATTAAAGATAAAATGTGAAGCAGATATAGAAAACGAGATTGTATCATTTAATTATACAAAAAAGGGAGAATCCTATTTCCAAAAAGCCTGGCGATTCGCAGACGAACAATACCGTTTAGTATTGGAAGGATATATCCAACTAGCCAAGAACAAAGTAGGTAAACTAAACGATGCACGTAAAAGAAATGCAAAGTACAAAAGGTTGATATGTTGTGATGCTTCTAACATATATGGTGTAAAAACAAGTGGTGAAGTAATCACAACAAACACCTTTGTGAATCCCGAAATAACAAAACTTCGAAATATAATAGCTATATCAGTAGGTCAGAATCATTTTGTCGGCTTAAAGGTTAATGGCTCTGTTATTGCCCTTCCTAAAGATAATAGTATAAGCAGTAAAAAAGATTCAGAAAAGCATGGACAATGTAATATATCCGACTGGTGCGATAATGATATTATTGAGATAGTAGCAGGAGGGTACTTTACAGCCGGTCTTAAAAAGAATGGAAAAGTTGTTTCTACGGGTGGATTAAGTGGTAACATGGACACATCAAGTTGGAGAGATGTCGTTGCCATTGATGCAGCAACGTATCATTTGGTTGGACTCAAATCGGATGGTACAATACTAGTAACGGGGCGTGATAATCCTTGCAAGGAGTGGCGCGATATTGTTGCAATTGCTGCTAGTGGTGAACATAGTGTCGCAGTGGGATTAAAAAATGATGGAACTATAATATCAAATTCATCGTATTCCATTAGTAAGGATTGGATTAGTCAGCTGAGAGATATTATTGATGTATGTGCTTATAGCGATGTTATTAATGTATTGAAATATGACGGCACAGTGATTATTAATGAAGGTATAACTTGGGTTAACATAGTTGCCTTGTGTGCAGATTATAATTCGCTATATGGATTGAAATCAGATGGAACTGTAGTAACAACAAAGGATAATAATAAAGGTGATATAGCAAGTTGGCGAAATATTGGGCCACCTGATAAAAAAAATCTTTTCAATAAAGCACAAGATGAGCAACGCCGAGCAGAAGAAAAACGAACTCGGCAAGAAGAAAATCAACGTAAAATAGAACAAAGAATACGAGAAGAAAAGCAGCGCAAACATGAAGAAGAGCAGCTACGACAACAATGGGCACAATACTGGGCATCACAAGGTTTATGCAGAAATTGCGGTGGACAACTGGGTATGTTCAAAAAGTGTAAAGCTTGCCTTAGCAAGAATTGAGTTACATAAATTAGTACTACTCATACGAATAAATACATAAGGAGCGGCAACAATGTTAAAATGTAAAATGTGTGGCGGGGATATACAAGCAACGGACAATACCTACGGAACTTGTGAATCGTGCGGTTCTACAATGACACTTCCAAGAGTCGCAGATGAACGAAAAGCAAACTTGTTTAACCGAGCTAATCACTTCAGGCGGCAGAACGATTTTGATAAAGCGTTACAAACTTACGAAAACATACTAAATGAGGACAGTACAGATGCCGAAGCGCATTGGGGGCTTATACTGTCAAAGTATGGAATAGAATATGTAGAAGACCCAGCAACGGGGCGACGTATTCCTACATGCCATCGAGTACAAAGTGATTCAATACTTAGTGATGTCGATTATATGTCGGCATTAGATAACGCACCCGATGAATATACAAAATCATTGTATGAGGAAGAAGCTAAAGTAATAAGTGAAATTCAAAAAGGCATTTTAGCAATCTCTAACAACGAAGCTCCTTACGATGTTTTTATTTGCTACAAGGAAACCACAGACGGCGGCAGTCGAACGGTAGATAGTACGATAGCGCAGGAGATTTATTATCAGCTGGAAAATTTCGGTTATCGTGTGTTTTTCTCAAGATTAACATTGGAAGGTAAGCTTGGTCAACATTACGAGCCGTACATATTCAGTGCGCTTAACAGTGCAAAAATAATGCTTGTTGTTGGAACAAAACCGGAATACTTCAACGCAACATGGGTAAAGAATGAATGGAGCCGCTATCTGGCATTGATGAAAAAAGACCGTGCAAAGCTTTTAATACCATGTTACCGAGATATGGATGCATACGACATACCTGATGAACTGTCGAGCTTGCAAAGCCAAGACATGTCAAAAGTCGGCTTCATACAGGACATCTTGCATGGTGTGAAAAAAGTACTAGATGCAAGCAAAAATATTGAAACTTCAGCTGGCCCTGCAACAGGAGCAATTCCAGCCGCTCCTGGAGTAGAATCCCTGATGAAGCGCGGCTGGTTATTCTTAGAGGACTCGGACTGGAATCAAGCCGATGATTACTTTAGTAAGGTGTTAGATATCAATCCTGAACACGCTCCCGCATATATTGGTAAGCTGTGTGCTGAGTTGAAGCTAACAGAGGAAGCCGCTTTAGAAAAACACGAGGAAGTGTTGAGTGATATGCCAAATTACAAAAAGGCTTTGCGTTTTGCCGATACCAATTACCATATAATAGTAGACGGATATACAAAGGAATTTCGGAATAGAATAGCAGAATTTGAAAAGCATAAACAAGAGGGGATATACGAACTCATTTCAAAATTTAGAGGGTGCATTTCTGCGGGCAGTACCCATACTGTTGGATTAAGAAAAGATAGCACAGTAGTTGCTGTTGGAGAAAATGATGATGGTCAGTGCGATGTTGAAAGCTGGCGTGACATTGTCGCGATTTTCGCTAGTGATTGTCATACTGTTGGATTAAGATTGAACGGCACTGTAGTTGCTGTTGGAGGTAGTAGTTATTATTTTTATGATATAAGCGATGTAGAAAAATGGCGTGATATTCACACTATCGCAGTAGGATTAGTACATGTAGTCGGGATAAAAAAAAGTAATACAGTTGTTACAGTTGGTCATAATGGCAATGGACAGTGCGGCACTGAGGATTGGCGTGATATTGTCGCTATTTCTTTAGGAGCATGTCACACAGTTGGTTTAAAAACAGATGGCACAGTAGTTGCTGTAGGAAGCAATAACAAGGGACAGTGTGACGTTTATGATTGGCATAATATTGTCGCTATTTCTGCTAGTAGTGGACATACCATTGGGTTAAAATCAAATGGTACTGTTATCGCAGTGGGGAGCAATGAATATGAGCAATGCAATGTTGAAAACTGGTGTGCTATTGTCGCAATTTCTACCAACAATGCTCATACTGTTGGTTTGGATGCTGGGTTCATTTAAGGCGAAAACTGACAGATGCGCTTAAATCAGTGCCGGAAGAGCAGAAATCGGGATCAACAACACAAAAGGCTATCAATAAAATCGGATATCTGTTCCATTTGGAAGGCAAATGGGAAGAACTTGAGCCTGATAAGCGGCAGGAACTGCGGCTGGAAAAATCTAAACCTCTTGCGGAGGAATTCTTCGATTGGATGGACGGACTGCGCGCCTTGCCGGAGAGTCCGCTCGGGAAGGCTGTCACCTATGCGCAGAACCAAAAGAAGTGGCTTATGAATGTCTATCTTGACGGTCGGTGCGAGCTATCGAATAACCGGATCGAGAATAGTGTGCGTCCTTTTGCGGTGGGGCGTAAGAACTGGCTGTTTTGCAATACGGTCAAAGGTGCGAAAGCCAGCGCAATGGTATATTCCATAATTGAAACAGCAAAAGCGAATGAGCTTAAACCATTTGAGTATTTGGAGTTTTTATTCGAGTCATTACCAAATTCGACGTTCAGCGCAATTGATTCTTTACTGCCTTGGGGCGATGCCGTACCGGATTATTGCAGGATGCCCAAAGAAGGAGGAAAACAAAAATGCCAAGAAAAAGCGGGATGAAGTTCATGATGGAGTTTGTCCAAGGGTATCTTGACGGGGAGCGCAGCCGGTTGGATTGGGATTTGGATTTCAATCATTATCTGATACAGAACTATCCTAAGATGGAGAAAGAAAATAGCGAGCTTGCTGACTGTTTTTACTTTTACCTTGTGGAACAAGGTTTCGATCAAGGAGAAGACCTATCAGATGCACAGCACAAGAAACTTATCAAAAAGCAGTTTGCTGAGTTTGAATCAGCTATGAATGATGGCATGTTCTGATAAATGATGCTGGTTTATGCCCGGTGATGAGTAGTTTGACGCTTACGCATCAACGAAGTGGTCATATCGGAACATCGGGTACAATAACTGCATGCCGCGCGCGAGGACGGCTTATATAAGCTCGAGCGCTCCTTCGTCTCCGTATAATACGGATAGACCGAGCAAATAAACGACGTGTTGGTGATAATGGTACTCCCCCGAGAGAACCGGGGCTGAGGAGCGCGGAGGCGCGATTCGGAGAAGTGTCGTGCAGGTTGGGATAGACTTGTGGGAACTTCAGTGCGGTATTTGGAGCATTCCGTCAACTCCAATCCGGTCCGGTGTTAACCCCATCGTTCGGGTAATGAGAAAAATAGAACGAAGCCATCCGCAAATTATAGTAAATGTATCAATAGAAACTGTTTTCAAAAAGTTCTCGCTGCCCTCAATGTAGGTCGCGGCGTGCTTATTTATATTAACTGCCCGATTGTAGTATTTAACTGCAGTCGGGCAGTTTTTTGCGTTTTACGCATAGTTTATCAGGAAAGGATGAGGAAAAAATGAATATCCCACAAATAACAAGCATTGATAATGCATTGAAAATATACTACAACTATTCAGAAATAGGTAACAAAGAAATAAAATCTCTGTTTGGGAAGTTATCATCTGCTACAGTATCACGACTTAAGAGAGCTGTAAAAGATAAAATGAATGAAGCCGATATTCCATCTTATGGAATGCATAAAATCAACACCATTTTAGCTTTCGATACATGGGGTATCAATGTTTTTGATTTAGAATCACGATGGAAGAAAATAAATGAACTAAATCTTGTATAAACCCTGTAATAATCACGGTTTAGCCTTGCATTAGTATATGAAAAATGATAATATATTAATGTAGGGTTGAGCCGTCAGACAAAGGAGGTTTGACAATGCCTATATACAAAATAGAAGGTGTTAAAAAAGACGGTTTACAAAAATACAATGTACGCGTTAATTATCTAAATAGTGATGGCGTTAAGAAGCAATTAACCCGCATAACATTCGGGTTAGAGGAAGCAAAGGATCTTGAAAAGAAACTACTGGACGAGGTGAAAGAAAAACTCGATGGGTCGCATGGCAAAACCACAATTGACCAACTTTTCACTGAGTACATCGCAACAAAGCAGCACGATGTCCGGACAACTACGGCTCATAAATACGAAAAAGAGTATGAGCTATACATCAAACCTAATCTTGAGCATGTTAAGCTTTGCAAGCTGACAGTCCCGATGTTGCAAAAATGGAAGTCGTATATTGAAAGTCTGGAGATTGGCTTGACAACAAGGAATCATGCGTACTCGACTCTTAGGATTCTTTTGAATTATGCAGTGAGAATGGAGTATATTCCGAAAAACCCGTTGACTGCAATTGGCTGCTTCAAAGATGCGGATTACAGCAAAGCGGAAATCGCATACTATACCGCAGATGAATTTTTGAAATACATCGATGCTGTGAAACAGTATGCAGAGAAGCGCGCAGCAGAATGTCGCTGTTTATCCGAATGGGACTGTTATGTATTTTTCAACATTGCGTTCTACACCGGAATGAGAAAAGGGGAAATTCTGGCTTTAAAGTGGAGTGATTTGGATGATAATCTCATAAATGTAAGGCGGAGTATACAACAAAAGGTAAAAGGCTTTGCGGACATCGAGACACCACCTAAAAGCAAATCATCAATACGAACGCTTCAAATCCCGCTTCCTCTGATGAAAGTATTGGAAGAACACCGGGAACGGCAAAAAGTCATTGGAAAGTTTACGGAAGAATATCGGGTGTGTGGTGGTGAGCAATGTATCAGAGGAGCTTCTTTGGGTGACAAGAATAGGTTTTATGCGAATATATCCGGGCAGAAGAGAATAAGAGTGCACGACTTTCGCCATGCTCAT
>Ga0123353_10018961_pt1 | contig 10202 bp, 6 predicted proteins | sample TergutLab28metaG_3_FD_92763 | JGI IMG/M metagenome (GOLD analysis project Ga0123353, IMG submission 92763) | Labiotermes labralis P3 segment gut microbial communities from Petit-Saut dam, French Guiana - Lab288 P3 | ecosystem: Host-associated > Arthropoda: Insects > Digestive system > Gut ...
AATAGACGGCGTGAACGATGAGGATGCCGTAGCCAACGGCAATTACATCTTTACGAATGTTCAAACAAACCACACCATTACAGTAGTTTTTGTAATTGACTGCCCCAAAGATACCGCCGACCATGAAGGAAACAAATATGACGTAACTACGCTTGTTGGAATGTGCTGGACCTTCAATATCAAAGCACAGACTTATAGCAATGGTGCATCTATACCGTTTGCCAAAGCATACAACAATTCGGAAGACAATGCAAAAGATTTTGGTTTGCTTTATACTTACGAATCTGCGTATCCTTCCTCGGGGCTTACTATGTGTCCGGAGGGCTGGCGACTTCCAACCTCCACAGAGCTTCTTCTGCTAAACGAATATCCTGCTGTAGAGTTGAAAAGCAAGCCTTTCTGGTTGCAACCCAACAACAATAATGACCTCACCGGCTTCGATTGGCGCGGCGCAGGCTCCTACAACAGCAATACCAATCGTTTCGAAAACCTGTACGTATCTACCGCCTATTGGTCGTCTGATGCCCCAACGAATGGAACGGGTACAGCGATCTCTTTAAATTATTTTTGTATGCAAGTGGAGATTGTAGAGGTAAAACTAACGGATGCGGTGAGTGTGAGGTGTGTGATGGAGGATGAATAGATGAAAAAAAACGTATAGCTATAAATAGTTATATAAAGAGAACTGCGTTTACAAACTAATCAAAATCCGGTCGTCTTCTTTCTACACGTTTTTCGTTGCAGCCGTTAGGATCGCCGGTATAGGCTGCCGGTATTGTAAAACTATAGCCCTGGTTATCAGGATTCGAGATGATTTTATGATAAGGAAGTTCGGTGTCTTCATAACATTTTTGCATAAATAATGCAAATACGGGCATGGCTGTTCGTGCGCCCTGTCCTAATGCCAACGAACGAAAATGCGCGGACCGGTCTTCGCAGCCCACCCAAACACCTGCGGTAAGCACAGGAGTATAACCCACAAACCAGCCATCGGAATGGTTATCGGTGGTGCCTGTTTTTCCGGCAAGCGGGAAATGAAGCTTGTATTGCCCACGAAGACGGGCGCCGGTACCATAATCTACCACACCCTGCATTAATTTTGCGGTTTTAAAAGCCGTAATCTGATCCATCGCTTCGTTAGTTTTGGGTACATATTTGTAAATGGTGCTGCCGTTGTTATCGCAAATTCTGGTTAAAAAAGTCGGTTCAACATATACGCCCTGATTGGGGAAGCAATTGATGGCACCAACCTGTTCATAAAGAGACATTTCGCAAGCACCCAAACAGATAGAAGGAACTGCCGGAATATAGGAGGTTACCCCCATATTACGTATCAATTGAATAACGGCTTGCGGACCAAACTGTTTCATTAAATAGGCAGAAATGTAATTGAGCGACATGGCGAGTGCTTCGTTCAATGGAAGCATCATGCCCCTTTTGTAATCGCTTGAATTTCGTGGCGTCCAAGTGGTGCCTTCCGGTAAATGAAAAGTAACCGGCACATTCGGCACATTCGTGCAAGGGGAGTATTCTCCCGATTGCAATGCCACTGCATAAACGTATGGCTTAAACGTAGAGCCCACTTGCCGTTTGGAGAGTTTTACGTGATCGTATTGGAAATGTTGGTAATTTACGCCACCCACGTAGGCTTTTATATGTCCGGTATGCACGTCCATTGCCATCATGCCGCAGTGCAAAAAAGATTTCATGTAGCGAATGGAATCCATGGGGGTCATCACCGTATCAACCATGCCTCTGTCCCAAGTCAAAATTTTCATGGGCACTTTAGTATTAAATGCTTCCAAAATCTCTTCCTCTGTGGCGCCGGCATCTTTCATTAAGATATATCGCTCCGAGCGCTTCATGGCGGAATTTAAAATGCGCCGGGTTTCTTCAGCAGAAAGATTGCTGAAAGGGGCGTTTTTTTGCCCTTTAATATGTTTGAAAAACAACGGTTGCAAATGGTTACATATATGTTCCTGCACCGCTTTTTCGGCGTGTTTTTGCATGCGCGAATCTATGGTAGTGTAAATTTTTAAACCGTCTTTATAAATATCGTAATAAGTGCCGTCCGGTTTAGGGTTTTTCTTACACCAATCCATCAGCCACAGTCGAAGATACTCTCTAAAATAGGTGGCACTGCCGGTAGCGTGGTGTTGCATAGCAAATTGCGACAAGTCGATAGGCAATGCTTGAATAGAATCGCGTTTGTTTTTAGTAAGATAATTATACTTTGTAAGCTGATCCAACACGGTATTTCTTCGTTGCAACGAGGCAGCAGGATTTCGTTTTGGACTGAATTTAGTGGGTGCTTTTAACATGCCTACCAACAGTGCTGACTCTTCTATAGTTAAGTCTATAGGCACTTTGTTAAAATAGGTAGCGGCTGCCGATTTAATCCCCATGGAATTGTTTCCAAAATCCACGGTATTCAAGTACATAGCCAAGATTTCATTTTTTGAATACTCGCGTTCCAATTTTGTGGCAACTACCCATTCTTTAAATTTAGTGATTGCCGTTTTAAATTTGCCGGCACCGGGATCGCGCGGAAACAGGTTTTTTGCCAATTGCTGTGTAATGGTACTGCCACCGCCTTTACTCGACCCGGTAATTACTCCGGTAAGCACGCGCCCCAGCGCCCGGACATCAATCCCTGAATGTTTTTCAAATCGAACATCTTCGGTAGCTTTTAAGGCGTTAATGAGAGAAAGAGGAAGTTCATCATATTTACAGGGAGAGCGATTTTCCAAATAGTACTTTCCCAGCAACTCGCCATCGTTAGAGTAAACCTCTGTAGCCAAGTTGGTTTTCGGGTTTTCCAATTCGGAAAACGCAGGCATAAACCCTACCCAACCTAACGAAATAAATGTAAATAGAGCCGCTATCGTTAATAATCCGCAACAAAAAACTATCCAAAACGGAGCAATCCATTTGGATTTAGTTATCTCTTTTTTGTTTTTTTTGCTTTTCGGAGATGATGAATTATACATTTTAAAACAAGTATAGTTATTTAAACGTGCAAAGAAACAAAAAATTGAAGATGCAATTTAAAATTCGCTGATTTATAATTGTCTTAGATAATAATTTCTTAATAAAAATGCACTGATTTTGGCGTATAATGGTTATGTTTTTGATGGTAATAAAAAAGGTTTATCTGCCCAAATGTCTTTCGGCATCAACTCAAGCGCATAAATACACTATTTATACCCATTGTATTACTAATTTCCTCGCCATCCGGTGTTTTTTCGTTGAAACCACAATCAAATAATTCCCCTTCTTCAAATGCGCTATGCCGAGCACTCCATCTTTGAATCCTTCTTGCTCAAAAACTACCCGACCGGTCATATCATAGATAGCAATATGATAAGGCTCGTGTTGGTTAGTTACAATATAAATATAGTCGTTTGCCGGATTTGGGAAAAAATTAAATGAGGAAATGTAAGACGAGCTTTCTTTTTTATCATCAATTTTTAATGCGTAATCTACTTCAACATCAGTTATATAGCCAATTTTTATATAAGAATATTTTTGAGAGCCACTGCTTTCCAATCTAAAACGCGCTTGAAAGAAATCGCTGCCAATATAATCATTCAATGAAAATTCATAATCTTTCCAACTTAACACACTATTGGTCATATAAGCTAGTTTATGCCACGTTTTTCTGTCGTTTGTAACTTCAAAGAACATTCTTGCATTTGTACCATTTTCATTCCAAGACCAAATACCTCTAATATCACCACGCCATTTGAAACGGATAGAAATATTTTCGGTATTATCAGAAATTGAGAACCAATTTAACTCTGTAATAGACAAATAATTGTCTGTAAACCTCCCATCATCTCCTGTGTTACAAAGAGCACTTTTACCACCTATGCTTCTGCATACCCAATCACTTTGTTCAAAACCATATTTATTAACGCTAAAATTATTTGAATAAGGTAATTGCAAAGATGTAACAAAGGTTACTTCATCTTTATTTGAGAGTGTACTTTCTTGCCCGTTTTCTTGATGAATCGCAATGACGTAGTATTCATATTTATGACCAATTTCTACGCCATAATCTATATACGAATTTTCTGTAGTTTCAATTAAAAACGTATTGTTTTTATATACTTTGTATGATGAAACGTTACCGGGGTTTTCCCAAGAGACTGTAATATTATTCATTCCCGAACAGGCACTCAAATTATGTGGAGGACTCCATGCATTTGCTAACTCGCTAGCTGCAGCTAAAGTGGCTTGCACGAATGCTTTTGCCAAATCTAATCTGTTTACGCCGTGTCCTAACGTATCGCACGGTTGATGATAACAAGGATGGTCGTCAATATATTCAATATCACCAATATACAATGATGGATATTCATACATATTAAAGGGCATGTGGTCGCCGCCGTAGCTATCACCGTTGCTAAAACGAATGGTGGGAATAGACGGAATGTAGATGTTTGCCGTTTGTTGATAATAATCAAAAAGCGCTTTAGAGATATAGGAATATCCCGAAGCCATTATGGTATTAGGATTTTCGGGAGGAAACCAACCAATCATATCCATATTAAAATGAGCAACAATGTTCATATTTTCTGTGGCGCATTTTTGAGCAAAAGGCAGACTCCCTTCCATCCAAAATTCTTCCGCGTTAAAGAGCACAAACATAATGGAACGTTTGGTGGGGTAATTTATGAGCAAACGTGCACACTCCAAAACTCCTGCAGTTCCGGATGCATTATCATCAGCACCCGGACCGGAAGGATTCTGATAAGTTGAATGGTCGTAATGCGCTGTAATCATGATATAGTCATCCGGAAATTCAGTACCTCTTTTAATTACGACCACATTACCAGCATCCAATTGTTGTGAATTATATATAAAATAATGAACGGATACATCATCATATCCATAAGATTCGAAATTTTCAACCAACCAATTATGCACAATTAATGCCTCCGGTGATGTTGCTACTCTATGAAAATTTTGCATATAACGAATATGGTTTTCAATGTTGTCTTGCGAAACTTGATTAATGAGGTTTATAACTTCCGATTTTGTTTCAGTTATTACCGGGTAGGGTTGGTTTCGGTTGCCTTTATTATTAATCAGTTGTTGCGCGGATAAAGTGAATAGAAAAAGGATAAAGGGGAAAAGGACAAGTTTTTTCATGGAATTAAATTTGCGCAAAAGTAAAAAAAATCTTTCCATCTCACCACGCCCTTATATTCTCACTTATTACTTCAATCTTTTTTATGTTTTACCCTACCCTTCTCTTACTGTACTGCGCTTTCCTAAAAAAAATAAGCACCGCCGCCATAATGCTAATCAGTAGCAAGGGACCGAGTGTATTCAACAAAATGTAAAAATTTCTTTTCGCTTTAACGGCAACGGGGTTGAGGGTTCCCAACTTGAAACTTTTTGAACGTATCAGAAGCAGTTCATCATCAGCACTTAAATAGTTTACACAATTGAGAATGAAATCGGGATTATCGTATTGTCTTCGTGAATAGAAATCGTAGCCGGTGGGATAAGGCTCTCTATTCTTATGATCGAAATAGTTGCGAATCATATCACCATCGGAAATAAATATTTGTCGGGTTTCGCGGCGGCTCTCGGTTCGGAAGCCAAACTCCTTGATGGTATCAAACTCTACGGGCAAAAGTCCTTTAAAAGCAGAGGTAAATATGCCTTCTACCAATACTGCAATAGGCTCATACATACGTCCAAACTCCTGAAGATTAGGTTGGTTTTTTATTACATTCAGTGTAACGATAGAAGGGGTGGGCACCACTTTTGTTTTTTCGGAAGTGGTAGCTAATATAGTTTTTCTGAGATTGGGGTCTGTGCCCACAAAATCAATAGTGCCTGCGAAATCAACCTTTAAGGCTTTCAATTTTCGAGTAATCGGATGCGTAGAAAAATTTACGATAAGCGGCATATAGGGCATCGCCCAAAATTTGTATTGAGGTTGGTTGCCTATCATCCCCGATTGAATAGGAATAGCCTGACAGTTCAAATCCTGAATTAAATTCGTATTCATGCGAACGCCATATTTAAAAAATTGACTGTTTAATCGCAATGGATTTTCCGTAGCGAAAAACTCATTATTGAGCTGCAAACTGTCTATCGAAGCAGTGGTGGCATCAATTAACCAAAGCACTTTCCCGCCATTCATAATAAATTGGTCAATGATATATTTATCCATGTCGGAAAAAGGTTGCGTGGGTTGTGCCACAATCAGCACATCATATTTATTTCCATACGATCCGATTTTCAATTCGGCTGAATCTTTCAAATAGGTATCCCGCAAGCTATTGATTTGATTGTTAATAGTAACTCTTTCTACATTATAAAAACGTCGGAGTTGCCACTCCATCCATGAGGTAGCCAGCCGGTCTAATTCACCGTGTCCTTCCAAAAAAACTACTTTCGGCGCAAAGGGAGTAGTAATATTCCGAATGGCAGAAACCAAGTTATATTCCAATTCTTGAATGGAGAAGTCAAGCCAATCTGTACCATTAGGGTCAGAAACTACCAACGTAACCGGATATTCCTTGCCGGAATAGGTAAGAAATGCGCCCGGCACCACCCAAGTAGTGGAAAAATCCTCCCTTGAAATAGGAATGGGATAAAGTCCTTTTCTATAGAATTCTCCGAAAATGGCATTGATCTCTTCCTGGTCTTTCCCTGCAACCGGATCAATCATTTCAAATTCAATATTAGCAGAATGCCTGCTAAACTCTTCCAATATTTCCTTTGTTTTTTGTGCAAATATTTGATAGTCGGCAGGATTATTTTTCCCCTCTAAAAAAACTTTGATGTAAATTTTATCGGGCAATTCCTTTAAAAGTTTTTTGGTAGATGGTGCTAACGTATTTCTTTTTTCGGAGGTCAAATCAATTCTGGCATAGAAAAAAGAGAAGATTATATTGAGTGCAATGAGAATGGCAAAGCTGGACACTAACGTAATGATTGCCGAGCGTTTGTATTTAATTTTGTTTTTCATACTTGTAGATTAAAATTACCATTTGCGGCTTAACAATATAATACGTGTAGCCAGCAAGAAAAGTATAATCACACTTAAAAAATAGAGGATGTCGCGTGTATCTATCACGCCTCTGCTGATAGAAATGTAATGATAATCTATTCCTAATTTTTTAATAAAATATCCCATACTTCCCAGTACTTCAAAGCTATAAATAAATTCAAACCCAAAATACATGATGAAGCAGAGCGGGGCGGCCAGCACGAAAGCTACAATTTGGTTTGAAGTAGTGCTTGAGGCAAATATCCCGATAGAGATAAACGTGGCACCCAAGAAAACGAGCCCTATGTAGGATCCCCACGTGCTTCCCAAATCAATATTTCCGGGCGGAGAGCCTAAGTTATACACAGAAAGTACATATAACAATGTAGGCAATAAAGCAATAACCAACAGCGTGAGCGAAGCCAAAAATTTAGCGGCAATAATTTGCGTATCGGTAAGCGGTTTGGTTAAGAGCAGTTCCAGCGTACCGCGATGTTTTTCTTCGGCAAAAGTTCTCATGGTAATTGCCGGTACCAAGAAGAGAAACAAGAACTTGGAGGTATTAAACAGCCCTTGCAAACTTGCTACATTCGCATACAAAACATTGTTAATATTGGGAAATACCCAAATAAACAGACCGGCAATAATTAAGAAAACGCCAATAAAGATGTAGCCGATTAAGGAACTCAAATAAGATTTAATTTCTTTACGGTAAAGGCTGTACATATTGCGGCGGATTTAGATTTGAGCGGCAAAGATATGATTTTTTTTATGGGGTTATTCTGAAAAATTAACACACGGATAGGGCAAAAAAAAATATGGCGAATAAAAACAATAAGGCAGGTTCGTAATTTGATTTTTTTCTGAATAATTGTGGCAAAAAAAGATTTAGCCAAAAACCTCTATAACCGCTCCAGCTTCACAGTAAAGTGCCTCATTATAGGCGCTTCCCAAACAATTTTCATGCCACGGGTAATATTTTCTCTCCGGTCGAAAACATTCTTCAAAGCTGCAGCTACAACATCAATGTGATTGTTCGTGTAGGTTCTTCTTGGAATTGCCAGGCGCAAAAACTCCATGCCGCCAAAACGATTTTCACGGGTAACAGGGTCTCTGTCTGCTAAAATATATCCGATTTCACAGCCGCGGATGCCGGCTTCCAAATAGAGTTCTACAGTTAAGGTTTGCGCCGGAAATTCCTCTTTGGGAACATGCGTAAGCACTTTTTGAGCATCAATAAAAATGGCGTGCCCTCCGGCGGGTCGTTGGTATGGAATACCGTATTCGTCTAACTTTTGCGCCAAATAAGTTACCTGCTTGATCCGCGTTTCCAAGTTTTCAAATTCTGTATTTTCATCCAATCCAACGGCTATGGCATTCATGTCCCGACCGGCTAATCCGCCGTAAGTAATATAGCCTTCATAGATAATACATTTCACTTTTGCCTGCTCGTACCATTCTTCCAAATTGGTTGCAATGAAACCGCCCATATTTACTTGCGCGTCCTTTTTTGCGCTCATAGTCATTCCATCGGCGTAGCTAAACATTTCTAAACAAATCTCTTTAATGCTTTTGTTTTCGTATCCTTTTTCACGGGTTTTAATAAAATAGGCATTTTCGGCAAAACGTGCGGAATCGAACAAAACAGGTTTTTTATACTTTTTCGCCATTTCATGCACTTCTTTTAGATTTTGCATCGAAACGGGTTGACCGCCACACGTGTTATTGGTAATAGTAACCAAAACAAAAGGAACAACCTCAGCATGTTGTTTTAAGCAATCTTCCAACATCTTAATATCCATATTGCCCTTAAAAGGAAGTTCTAACTGCGTGTCGCGCGCTTCTGCAATGGTGCAATCTACGGCAAATGCTTTTCTTGACTCAATATGACCTTTAGTGGTATCAAAATGCGAGTTGCCTGGTACGATAGCACCCTCTTTTATTAAGCAAGAAAAAAGCACATTTTCTGCAGCACGACCTTGATGTGTGGGAATCACATATTTAAACCCTGTAATTGCAGTAATGGTATCTTTCATTTTAAAGAAAGAAGTTGCGCCGGCATAGCTTTCATCGCCCAGCATTACTGCCGCCCATTGCCGGTCGCTCATAGCGCCGGTGCCCGAATCGGTAAGGAGATCTATATAAACTTTTTCAGATTCTAATTGAAACACATTATAGTGCGCTTCTTTGATCCACTCTTCACGTGCTGCACGTGTGCTTTTTTTGATGGGTTCCACCATCTTAATTTTCCATGATTCTGCGAAAGGAATTTTCATGTTTTATGTTTTAATGGTTAACATTTAAAGAATTAAAAATTTAAAGAATTAAATTGTCTATACAGAAACCCTTAAATTTTTAAATCTTAAATCTTTAAATTCTTATTTTAGTTTCAAACATTTCGGGCACCACTCACACGCTATCGTATTGGCATCCGCTTTTATTTTTTTGGTTTGCTTTCCGGTTTCATCGTAAAAATACCAAGTACCGCTGCAAATGCCATGAACATAATGTCCTTTAAATAATGGTTTTCCATCTTCCCTAAAGACATTGTAGGCGCCGTGCTCTTTCCCATCTACATAAAATGCTTCGGTTTGCACTGAGCCGTCGCGAAAAAAAGCGTACCACTTTCCATCTCTGTTCCCATCTTTCAATCCGCCGCTTACGTATTCTTGTTTGTTTTCGTAAAAATATGCCTCCCCTACTTTTTCCTGAGTTCTATTTCCTTGTTCATCTACTTTATAATAGAAAACTACTTGTGGGATAGAATCGTTATAGGCAGCCATGATTTCGCCTCCGGGAGTTTGCAAAGTAAATTCAGGTGTTGGACGTTTCTGCTGCTTATTACAAGCTGCAAAGCATACCAATATTCCAAATATCCATAAATTTCGATAAAAAATGTTATCGGAGAGGAAAGAAAAATTAATGTTCATATAGATAAAAATTAATGGTTAATCATCTTCTTCTGTGCAATTAAGAACGTTTTTAATAACAGGATAAAAAAATGTTTTTTTGTTTTTAATTGGCGAATTAACATGAATTTTTTAAATTCTACATAGGCGGATAAAAATGGTTAAGTTTTTTTTTGAGGTGCTATTATTTTTTTTACCCTTGACAAACGCCTTTTAGAAGTGTATCTTTGCGATTCAATTCTCCCCCGCTGGCGGGGCAATCGGCAAACCAATCTCCC
>Ga0123353_10018963_pt1 | contig 10201 bp, 3 predicted proteins | sample TergutLab28metaG_3_FD_92763 | JGI IMG/M metagenome (GOLD analysis project Ga0123353, IMG submission 92763) | Labiotermes labralis P3 segment gut microbial communities from Petit-Saut dam, French Guiana - Lab288 P3 | ecosystem: Host-associated > Arthropoda: Insects > Digestive system > Gut ...
CACCACCATGTACTGTCCAGTTCAGTACGTGTGTACAAACTGTGTTACCATCACCACCATGTACTGTCCAGTTCAGTACGTGTGTACAAACTGTGTTACCATCACAACCATGTACTGTCCAGTTCAGTACGTGTGTACAATCTGTGTTACCATCACAACCATGTACTGTCCAGTTCAGTACGTGTGTACAATCTGTGTTACCATCACCACCATGTACTGTCCACTTCAGTACGTGTGTACAATCTGTGTTACCATCACCACCATGTACTGTCCAGTTCAGTACGCGTGTACAAACTGTGTTACCATCACCACCATGTACTGTCCAGTTCAGTACGTGTTTACAAACTGTAATTTCCGAATTCCTCTAAAAGAGACATTTAGTGGGTAGAAAAACAAATATCAGTCGTTTAAGGAAAAACATAGGCCGTAGTAGGGGAATTATTATTTGGATTTTTCAATAAATCACGTTTTGTATGGATCAAACAGTTGTTGTTTCATGAATGAACAGTACTACATGAATTTGAGCATTATTCTGAATGCTAAGCTTGTAATATAGACCACTTATTTTCTTACTCTGATAATACTGTTCAGTTCTAAAATTCTGAGAGGTTAACGAACATAACTGGTCTTGAATATGCGAGATTAACTTCAAGTCACTTTAATAAACCTTCTTTAAACACACAAGGCAACAGCAGATGGGAGAAGAAAGGACAGCTAGAAAAGTATACCTTCCTTGCAAGGCCGGAAGCTTCTAATTTACTTTGCCTGGAAGAGAGATTTCTGCTTAGGATAAAACAGACATTTAGCCAACTTCTATCTGCAGTTTCAAAGAGAAAACGATATGCAGTGGCAGTGGTACAGCTATGTCTTGGTTTAACTGGTGTTTGGAACTATTTCCTTTTTCTTCCACACGATGACGTTACTTCCAAGATGGCTGTTAAAGAAACTAACTTTGACGAACAGACGATGATCTTTCGCAAGTCGTTTAAGACAAGTCTTGGAAATTTAGTTTAAAACCTTATACGCAGGTAGTATCAGAAAAGGGTATAGTTTAAACTAGAATAGAAAATTTAGCATTAAAGTTGATAGTACCACTGAAGTGACCTTTATAAGGAACAGGCAAAGCACAGCATACAGCTACAAAAAATAACAAACCACATTATTTGTGTGGTTTTGCGTCGTATTTATTCAGGATCTCCTAATAAATATTCTATATGAAATTTGGCGCAACTCAATTGAAGTCCTTTCTGTGTCACAAGGTTTCGTACGACAAAAACAGCACATCAAGCCTCAGTAATTTGGTTTCATGTATAAGTCTGTTAAAATACGTTTTCTTTTATCAGTTAGGACATATACGTGTATACGCGGACCAACGAAGCTGCTCATTATCAGTAAGGTCAATAAACTAAGAAATGTAAGTACCCTTGCATATAAGATCAAATTTAATGGGGAAACAAGCTGACATAAAACGGAAGTTAGAAGGGGAATAAGATCTAGTTTTTTTATGTGGGACTGATAGGATACAGAGAGATAAAATGAACAAGAGAGGCCATGTATGTATCAACGTAACATTGAGGCGTGATCGTGCAACAAATGTTGCGGTGGAGAACCATCAACATTACACAGCCTGAGTGTGTGTATTTGTAGACTTAGGTATTCAACATGAAATGCCCATGAGCCATATTGCCATCTGTGGTCTGCCCCGCTCTACAATACTTTTCCACGTTATCTTTTACACGGCACGATTTTCGCAAAAACAGTTACTGATCACAAACGTGTGTTTTGATTTTCTCTACAACTTTCGTCTGAAACATTTCTCATTCTAAGAAGAAATGAGCGAGATATGATAAAAAGTGTATATTTGTCTTCATGTAAAGTACCCTTTGTTCTCGTCCGATTTTAATTAAACTTGAAAGTGTATTATAGATTTTCGAAAAATCCTGGAATATCAGATTTCATGAAAATCCGTTCAGTAGGAGCCGAGTTTTTCCATGCGGACGGACGAACAGACGAACAGATATGACGAAGCTAATAGTCGCTTTTCGCCATTTTGCGAACGCGCCTAAAAAGTCATAGCTTAGACGTAGAAATAAAACAACTAAACAAATGAGAGGCAAATAATACAGTATTTAAGAACAAAATTTCATTAAGAGTATAAAACTTAGGTTTTTATATAAGGCATATGCACTGTACAAAACTTGATGTTAGCAAGCACATCACCATTCTGTAATGTGACTCAGCAAATTAGTTATTATTATTAATTTATTACTATTGTAACTACTATTATTAAGTAATAAGGAGCAGGTTTTATGATTTCAGCTACTAATACTTAACAATGAAAGTTACACGTCCCCTCATTCTGACTCACAACACAATGTTTCCCTAACGGCTGTGCTGTCTACAGAACTGTGCGCGATATGTCAGCCATTTAAGGCATTATCCCACACCGGAGGTACATAAAGCACTAAGAAAAGCCGGTAAAACCTCCAATCATGACAGCCGTCCACCAGCCGAAATTGAAATCGGCAAAACCTAAAACTTCTGATTATCGGTATAGAATAATTTATGACAGTTGTAATCGCCGTGTTCTGAATGTTGTATTCTTTCTATTGGCCAATTCCCCGGCGTCTGAATTTTATGTGCCGACGTTTCGGAACACTCTGTCAGTTCCATCCTCATGGGGCGGTGTAAGTAGAATAAACGGGATGAGATTGCTAGGGTATTCTTCCAGCTCACACCACCTGTAAAGATGGAACAGAGTGTTCCGAAACGTCGGCACATAAAATTCAGAAACCGGGGAACCACCCAAAAGAAAGAATACGACAGTTGTAATGTCTGTTACAAATAGTAAACTTGTGAGAACCGCGAAAAGAAAAAGTTGAGACCAGAGGAGGGCCTGTGTTCAGTACGTTACATTTATGCGACAAGATATTCACAAAAATTTTTAAGTTTATTTGGCACGGTCGGAGCAGAATTTTATTCCAGGGAAATTCCGAAGCCTAATCTGACTTTATACTACAAAGTTACTTTGACTTCAGGCGCCAACATGTCACTTTTAGAACAGAAAAATTTCTGCTTAAGTTTATGCAACTGTGAAATACTTAACAGCTTACAATTAACTCCATCAAGGCTATAAATAATGCAACATTTGTGTAAATTCCAAAATGGAAAGACAAAATCTGTTTATTCAAGATGATGTCTGAATCCCAGGTTCCCTAGCTCGACATCACTTGAAGGATTCTCCACGTTCTTCCCCAACAAAACCTGCATGGAATGAGAGTTGTGTGGCTTTCAGATTTTGCCATCACCGATCAGAGGGCGCTGTGGAAGAGGCGGTGTACGAGATTCACGCTTTTATACACACAAGTGTTTCAAAGAGCCATCTAGCGCAATGTTATCTCCGTGGAATTATAGCTAAAACATTCGGCACGACAATAACAGCTCACTCTAGTGGAAGAAATACCGTGGCATTGTGCGTGGCAGGGGCAATTTTTTATTATTTAGAAAACAAAAACAGAAAATGGAGTTAGGGTGGGGTGAACCTGGTAGTGTAGGGTAATTTATCGAGCGGAAGGGTTAGTGAACGGTGGTAGTGAGTTTTTGGGGGGGACGGTAAGAGGTTTGAGGTGAAAGAGTAGGGGGTCAGGTCCAGTCTGGGGGAGGTGATGGTTTTGAGTTTGTTGTAGAAGGTGGTTTGAGGAAATCGAAGCCCATGCTAGTGGGTTGAGGGTTGGAAGTGTGCAACGAATGATCGCACGTAGACGGAAGGGGGTGAGCAACTGGGGGATGAAGAAGGGGGATAATGCGGGACTGATGTTCTAATGCGACCTGAACAAATGACCGTCCAAATGTAGGACTATCAATCTCGCTCCCTCTCATTCTGCATGTCCGTCCGTCCATCGGTATGTCTCTCCTCCATTCTCCATTCATCAACCTCTTTTACTATATCTGCATTTCATGTTCCACTTGCCAGTATATTATTTGTCTCGTTACCATGGATACAGACCGAAATTGCCTTCACCTCGCCTGCTTCAATATGATGAAAATATCAGGATAAATGAATGTCTTGTACTTTTTTGGTAACTACGAACCATGTGTCTATACTGTCTAGAAAATTAGTCAGCCAGTCACATATGATTTAAGAATAGTGTTAGCGCTAATTTTTGTCCACACACACACACACACACACACACACACACACACAAATATACACACACACACACACACACAAATACACACACACACACAACGAAATAAGTTAAACTGTCAACCGGGAGATCACCAATTTACGTCTCTAAATATTAAATTAAATTATGAAATGTTCCAATATTTTATTCGGTATTAAGGATTAGAATTGGACAGTTTGGATACAGAGGTGATTAAATGTTTATGATTCTTGTGACGTAAAATCAGCTTGAAGTGTACCACAAAAATGTTGGGACATGACGGCAGCACTCAGCGACCCTACGGTTGCAAGTGATATGAACCAGACGATAAAAATCTAAAGTTCAAACTCGTGAATGCCTGAAGTCACCAAATTTCTCCTACTCATGAAAGCGCCAATATTATTATAGATATGAATAAAATGCGAATATCAATAAAACGTCGGGAATAAAGATGAAACCACGCGTATTTGGAAGTCTGAAGTTTGGATATTTTTTACCAATTATTATTAACTACCCGACCGTCATCAGTCGAATACCGAAGCTTCTTTTCAATAAGGGCAATATCAAATTCGTTTTTTGCAGAGTGCCAGAATCAAGAATACGAAAACCTTGTGGATCAGAGATAAAAGTCAGGAGGAAATCTCCTACAGGGACGATTGCTCAATTCCATCTGTATTTATTTTATACTCAGAATAAACAGAGAAAGGAAAGGAGGAAGAAGAGACGATGAATGAAATATGAGGTTGGGTCTTTGTCTTCTCGCTTTGTTTTCTTAACGGAAACGAACTGAACACCCCACTCGCCTCTCCCCCCAACCCGTAAGAAAGGACGAACACTATAAAAGGTGAACTCATGGTAGACAGAAAAAAGATAAGGGCAGAGAGAAGTAAAAGAACAACAGGAAGGAAGTAAAGTCGGGAGGAACTGCTTCCACTTTGACAGTTCGATTCTGGACAGCATTCCAACTCAACCCCCTCTTTCTTTCCTCTTAAGGAAATAGAATGAAAAGAAAGGTTACCCTTTATCCTTACTTTGTTTCAAGCACTTACGTGAGCAGTCTGCAGTATGACCACTACACTCCTCAGTACACAAAACGCACAGAAATGTCAGGCTTGTTCAGTATCGAAGACTAATTCTGACTTATAGGTGCTCATTTAAGACATAAATAGTCTGCAGCTGAAGTCTGCATGTTGCGCCCACTCAGTACAAGTTCTAGTCGAAATTCGGTATTAAACGTTTGCAGGAAAATTTGTTACTTCCACTTCATATTGGCCCACGTGTCACTCATGCTGGAGATTAAAAATGAATAAAACGTTTCACTGAGAAAATCTGAAGGGAAGAGAAACATTCCGAAAGTCAAATGTAGATACGATGACAATATTGAAATGGCCTTACAAACAGAGGGTAGGAACCAGTTCTTGTGAATATGGCAAGGGGTACTTTGAATTCTTATAATAAAGCCAAATAGATGCACAAATTTCTCAAGTTTATTTTTGGAATAAAACTCTACACGTTTCGGACAGTTCCTCTGTCCATCATCAGGAGTTTTTCACTGTACATACAGCAAAGGTATATGTTATAGAGGACTGCTGACAGCTTCTACCTTATACACGTAACACACTCTGCATTTGCTATCAATTTGTTGCTGCATGATGTCCCTCTGATGAAAAAGCGTATTGAGTGTTTTATAATAATAATAATAATAATAATAATAATAATAATAATTATTATTATTATTATTAAAGCGTCAGCCGCCGGTACTTACTATGTTCGAAGCATACAGATTAAGAGATATCAATGACACTCAACGGCAATATATAAACTAATGAACTGCCTATTGAAACACCAGCTAGAGATGAGAAGTGATCAATTTTCGTTTCGACTTCTGAAAGGGTATTCCAGTAGCTTATATTTACCTCTGATTTAATTAATGTGGAAACGGTAGGGCTTATTATTTTCGGATTAATCATTTTACTACACACGCTATTCAAAAATTTCAAAATTACACGACAGGCAGAGATGTTTAATTAGCCAACGAGTATAATAATAGGTTTCATGCTCTCATTCACAATTAATTAACTAAATAAAGAACAAAGTCGGGGAAAATTATAAAATACGCGTCCTCTGTCCCGTGGAATGTCACAGTTGAACAGTCAGCATTGCTGGGTCGTATTAGGGAGGTGCCAAGTTCAAACGTGGGCCCTAGGAACACCTCTGGAAATTGTCAATACTGGCTGGTTAATAATTGGATATTAGGCTTATATAAAATTATGTTACCATCGCTTTATTTCACACATCGAATAAATTATTCATACAATATTGAACTAGAATTAAAGAACTTTAAGGCACACATGATATTATTGATAGTTTGTAAGGTAAGTTTCATATTTATTTAAAAAACCTGCGAACAGACTCGAAAGGAGTAAAAGATATGTTAAGGTAAAGTTGTGTCCTTACGTAAACTAACCGTTAAAGTTAACGAGACAAACAACCTCAGAATTGCTCTATATATTATTGCAACTCAATAACTATGAATTGAATCGAAGTAGGTCTGGCAGTTACGATAGCATTATTAAGGTACGGACGGATACGTCAAACAAATTATTTTTAACATTTCGTTTCTCGAATCTGATCTAAAAATTGTAATGAATTCTAGACCGGAATTATATGGTACTGTCAACGAGAGAAGCGAATGGACAGCAGAATGATAAAAAAAACTTGCAACGATTATTAAAAGAACAAAAACTTAAAATATGACTTCAACCGAAGGGTAACTGCCACAAAATTTGTGGAAGGAACGCGCGGCCAAAGTTTCGTTTTACAACAAAAAGTATTTTATCAATTGTGTAAAGTAATTTTGTTCACATATATTGATATAGCGAATGATACTTTCATTATACAACACAAACCAACAAAATGCACCTATTCTAAATTAACACTTTAATTTTTAATCGAATACAGTCTTCTACCCACAAAACTGCTTATGCTGGTGCATGTACAACACACTATTTCATACCTGCATGTACAACACACTATTTCATACCTGCATGTACAACACACTATTTCATAACTGCATGTACAACACATTATTTCATACCTGCATGTACAACACACTATTTCATACCTGCATGTACAACACACTATTTCATACCTGTGTGTACAACCGTCTTCCTGAAGATGAACTCTGTGTTCCGAAACATGCAGAAGATACCGAAAATTAAAAATTAAAACATTTATTTAGAAAAGGTGTATTTCGTTGGTTTATATTGTTTAGTTATATCACAATGAATAGTGCAAAAAAACATAAAATTCGATTCTTTCATTTTTTATAGAACATTATTTTTATTTGGCTTAAGGAGTCAGATTTCAATAATGTCCTCGAAAAACACGACGCACAAATCGTAAAATAACAGAACATAACTAAAATATCATGGCATAACATAAGGTAACGTAAAACAAAGTAGTGGGACGACTGCGCTATACAATTAAAGTGTAATTCTGAAGCTGTTTAAAATTAAGGATCTTCCAGACGATGTCAGCTGCAGGGACTTAACTCCATGAAGCAGATTTCTTCTTAAGCAGCAAGTAGTTCTCACCAGGTCGAAAAATTAACAGAATTTTATGTAAACCGAAGGTTCATTACCTCTTATTCGTGTTCATTAAGACCCAACTAAATACTCTCAGAAGGCAGTATATACCTAGTTATGTTATGTTATTACCAAAGTGTTACGGCTCATAATAGCCATCATCAGGGAGACAAAGTAAAAGCGAAATGTATGTAATGCGTAACAATAAAACTATCCGTCTATAAACAGCACTTTAATAACAATCCAAAAAGCTAGTTTCAGAAATACAAAAAGGAAAACATACAGCAGTAAAAACGTTTCCCTTTTTATATTTCTGAAACGTGAAGACTGATGATGGCTGTCTCGTCCAGCCGAAACATGTAGCTTTTTGGATTGTCAATAAAGTGCTGTGTATAGGCTGTTTATTGTTACATATTGCATTAACACATCGGGAATGACACATATTACGAAACATACGTGAGTGTGTAATTACATTGAAGAGCACTGCACATGTCTTCTCTCTCTCTCTCTCTCTCTCTCTATATATATATATATATATATTAGATACAGCTGCTTAAAGCCAAACTTTTATTCAGCGTTAATCTCAATATATTTGTACTGTTATATGTCCCTTGCATTTTGTCTCCCTGATGACGGCTCGATCTGAGCTGAAATATGTTGGAGGTAATATAAAATAACAAGGCATATGTTGTCTAATAAGTGTACTTAATTGTAACTTAATAAATAAAATAATAATAAAAATATTAAGTTCATTACCGTGTTCACAACAGCCCAATACCTGTCGCTTTCCTGAGCGATATCAACTCAGTCCAAAACACGAACCTATTCCTTGAAGGCCCATTTCAGTATTGCCCTCCTACCTACGTAGATGTTTTCCACGTGTTGTCTTTCCCCCAGGTTTTCTCACCAAAACCCTCTATGCAGCTCTTCTCTAATCCCTGTACGTGCCATATGCCCCCCCTCCATCTCATTCTTCTTGGTTTCATCGCCCGAATAATATTTGGTGAGGAGTAAAGAACACGAAGCTCCTCATTATGCAGTCTACTCTAGTTCCCTATTATCTCGTCCGTCTTAGGCCCATTTTTTATGCTGGCTAATCTGTACACTTAAGACAGAGTCATTGTTCAGTCAGTTTCTTGTGTGTTACCCACACAATCAAATTCTGATGTACTGCTATCCGTAAGATGACTGTACGACGGAAGATATTCTTTGTTTAATTAGGCAATACACCACGATCCGAGCGCTCTTATCTTCGACACTAGATGGAGCCGAATCATCTGCTTCAATCTGCGGCCTTTTAATCCCGGCGAAATAGCCCGCGTTACCCATCGCATAGCCATTGCAGAAGACTGTGTGGACCCCTGAACCAGTGTGGACGCTGCGACGAACAGTAGCAGGGATGAAATTACAAACTGCATGTCGTATCAGTGACATGATTCTTAATGCGGTCAATGTGCCGTTCTCATTACGACTGAATTATGGGAAGCGCCGGTATTTGTTGTCATAAAATAAAACTTCCATTTCATAAATTAATTGAAAGCGATAGCGTAATCAGATATTTGAGAGATTTCTTGGCACACTGACCATCCCTAATGGCCTAATGCCATCGAATGTCAATAACAGACATATTTTTTTGTTACTCTACATTCCTTCAAAGTTTCTCATGATGTGGTTTCTTCGAAAGTTGGCAACATGCCCAGAAAGCTACGAGGTCGGTTCGTCCTGTGTACATCTTGATCATCTCGCTATCATCCCCCGCCCCCCAATCAGCCCTCTCTCTCTGAACAGGGTTTTAAGGTTTCCAACCACGAAGCTGATTCGCTTACATTGGTAATCATGTCTTACGCGACTACAAAATCCGAAAAGATCTGCTATGGATTCACAACTTTTTTCTTCTCAGTTTTCTTTTGAAGCAAAAGTAGAAATAAAGAATACACTTCATTAAAACTTTCAGTCATTTCTTTTTATCAGTAACTATCCTAGAAGGTCTAAGGTTCAACCTCCGCGACACAGAAGCATTTAATGACTCCTATCTAGCCCATAGAACAGAACTGCAGACAGGATGTAGGCTACACAACAAATAAATAGTTCCACTGTCAGAGAATAAAGGATACATAGAACACACATAGACTGTTTGGATTATTTCCCTTCAGTTACTAAGAACAGATTAATGGAAACATAATCCGTGACACTTGCAACAGCTCAGTCACTACAGTGACTTTCTATTAACTCAACGACAGATGCCAATTTTCTGAGAAGACATAAGGGACCGACGTTAGTAGAGATATGTCGTGAAAAAAATATATAACTTTCTGAATGTATCAATTTTTGATGGTGCAGTGTACACAACGGGCAGCGGTCCCAAAATGTCTCTCAATAAATAGGTATCAGAGGTCCATCATTTTAATATTTATGATAATTAGTAATAATTAATTAATGGACATAAAG
>Ga0123353_10018964_pt1 | contig 10201 bp, 6 predicted proteins | sample TergutLab28metaG_3_FD_92763 | JGI IMG/M metagenome (GOLD analysis project Ga0123353, IMG submission 92763) | Labiotermes labralis P3 segment gut microbial communities from Petit-Saut dam, French Guiana - Lab288 P3 | ecosystem: Host-associated > Arthropoda: Insects > Digestive system > Gut ...
ATAACCTTCTCCTTACTGAAACCAATGTCTTCTTCCAATATTTTCAGTGATTTCTCAATGAGTCTAAAGCTCCTGTGTTTTAACCGACAATATGTTTTAATTATCGAATCCAGTTCATCGGGTTGCATCTCAAGTCTCCACTGCAGGTAATGTCGCAGTACAGCCAACTGTACATCCACAAATGATCTATTATTCCAGTCATCGTTAGAGCTAAGAGAATCAAACGGCGGAGGAGGTTCACTCAAATAAGAAAGAAAACTTGTAGGAACATCAGTGTCAGGGGGAATATATTGGTACGCTTTGAGTAATCGGACAGGCTTTCGAACTAAGGTGACATAGCTGCAAAAGAAAAACAGCACATATTATTAAAAATAATTGGTAAACAGGTACGGATTGGACACTGAATACAAGAACACTGGTATGTGCTATCAGACAGGCTCACAAACTATGGTGATACAGCCATCACAGCAGACAGGTACTAATAATGGTCAACTGTACAAGGATGTGAGTTATGAAAACAAAAGTAAGGCAAATAATTAAAGTGCCAGGATAAAACACAAAAAACACACTTCAGTAAGATCCAACATAAACCTTACTGAAATTATTAAGACATAAGGTTCAGTCATACTGAAGCACACCAAAGCACAAGTCACATTAATTCATAAAAACCCACTGACCTATGACATATAACTCCACAAAACATAGTCCTTTTTGATCAGTTAAGTCACCAAGCGCAATAGGACTCCTCCGGATGAATGAACGACCCATCACAGGGACCTCTACCTGACCACACACAACACTACAACACTTACAAGAGACAAACATCCATGCCCTCCAGTGGGATTCAAACCCACAAACCCAGCAAGCGAATGGCCACACACTCATGCTGTATACTGCAAGGCCACTGGGATTTGGCTCCTTCTGCTGCTGCTGCTACTACAACTACTACTACTACTACTACTAATAATAATAAATTGAGGTGATGGTAATTATGATGAAGATGCTCTAGAAATATGTTCAAAAGACACCCAGCTTGAATCTCTATCACTGTACTGGCTATCAGAGCAAAGGACTTCGTCAATTTCTCACACTGAATTGCAGTATGATGGCTTCACATAAGCCATGCCTGTTGTCTCTCCAAACCTTTATCTATACACATTTATTCACATCTTGCCATCTCATATGACATGTAATATTTATCTTTAGAAGCTAAAACAATGCTGTCAACTGTTTCAAGCTTTGAATTCATAATAAATAATAAAAATTCAGTTACTACTGCACAGAAAAGACACTGCATGTTTAATACAGGGACTCGTTAATGTTGTTTAGAAAAATAACTGCTGTTCCTTGTGAGAGATGTATGAGACCCACAAATACATACCCCGTGGACAAAATTCAGGCTATTTTAATGTTACAGTAAGTGTACACAAAAGTTACCAATGTGCCTAAGAATCAAAAAATTGAAATGTATCAGTATCTCTCACAAACATCACAAGTACTTACTTCAATGTCAAGCCTTTCACTTTGGAGCAAAAAAATCACATTCTGGCAGTATACTGAGATCAGTCTGCACACAAATACATGTACTGTCTAGCTCTGGTAAACTGAAACATGCAGGGTGAGGAGGGTGCGACGGAGGTGCACAGTATGTGGGTGGTAGCTGTTTATGGCACTACAGACAGTTTCTGACTTATTTAAGGGTTCCATTCTTGAAACTTTTACATAACCCAAAAATTGTATAAGTCAGAATTTACCTGATCCCCACTTACTTATCACACCTCATTGGTTATGTCTATGTTTCTACAATTTAAGTGTAAATATTTAAAATGTTATTTCTATGAGCTTTTTTCATGTGACACACACAACGTAAAATACATTTAATAATTACAACAGTAACAATTAATATTACTAAGAGTACATATAACATTCATTAATACAATTACAATAGAATAGAAAAGAATACTGAAGGGCTGACACCAGGCAACCCGCACACTTCGACTGTGATAGATCTTCTATGCAGCCCTTAAGCTCATTCGTGCTACAGTCCTGCACCCTGAACAAGGTGCAGTGTCTTGCTGACAAAGAAGTCTTCAAAGTCACCTGGATTCTACACAATGGCAATGCAGATGCTTGAATCTTAATGTGGCCAAGGCTTCACAGTCATAAAGAATGTACAAGGCATTTTCAGTTCCTACATGCATCTATCACACTCAGAACTGTTTACCATCCCATTTAAATAGGGGTCCTTTTGAAAAACAGTGTCATATGAGCAACCCTGTCAATATGCTTAGCTGGTTTCTGCTCAGGTTAAGCAATTCCCCAGCTTTTTTTGCAGAAGGTTTTTTCAGAAAAGCCTTAGCTTGCCTTTGCCCACATGACTGCCAATGCTCATGTTTCCCACTTGTCGAGTCCCTTGTCACAGCTCTGGCAACCTTTGCAGATATACCAAGTGCAGGATCAAGTCCATGAGTGGATGTGAGAAGCCTTGTCTGGCTAATTTATCATTTATTTAATTTCCATCAATTCCCATGTGTCCTGGTACCCATACCAGTTGGATACCATTATATTTGCCTGTTTCACCAGGGACTGATGGCAGTTACAGACTAATAAATAACATTTATAATTAATAAGAATGTTTTACCCAAGTCCAAGTGTATGTCAGTCATACATTACATAACCTGGAAACTGTGTGCAGATGTCAGTAATATAGTACCAAATACATCAGCCACTAGATCATTTGGAGCTGGAACGGTCACTGTGCTGTAACAGACGTTTTTGCAAACGTAGTACTTGCTGAGTCATATACTCTTGCCAGGTGAGTACCCATCCGATGCTACCCATGTTTCTTAAATACTTTACAAGTCTCACTTTACCAGAACTGCATGGTAATCACACATATTGTTTACGTACCTAACAAGTTCTTGTGCCGTTACACCAGAAAAACCTCCCTCTTCTAGGAGCATGGTGTGATTATCTATTGTTGTTGGAAAAAGTGTTAACACTTCTGGATGCTTCATAATGTTTCCTTTGTCAATTCCAAATCTCTGTGATAAATGAAAATACAGAACATGTTATTCCCCCCTGCAATATGGCACACTGATGTTGGATTTATGCATAAGCTACTGAATGAAATTATGGAAGTGTAACATTTATGACATACTGGGGTGCTGATAAGTCCTTAGCCCGACCAGGAAGGAAACAAGCTCAGAAGCATGTCAGTGACGTGCGCAATTTCAACACTGACACGTCAACTGTTATCCAGTTTTTTTTTTTTCAAGGCAAGGCGCTGAAGGAAATCCACGCCATTCTGACAGAAACATTAGCTTGTTTCCTTCCTGGTCAGGCTAAGGACTTACCAGTAATATGATACTGTTACAAATGGAGATACTCCATAATTTAGGCTATAACAGTTCTGTTTCCACCAGCAGTCACATATCTAAGGCCCCACCCCCCATCTGGTATGTTAAAAACAAATTCTGTGAAAGGAAAGGGGAGGGAGGCCAAACTGTTCCAAACATCCCCATGTGTGAATTTAACACAGTCCAATAGCCACAGCATACCAGGCTAAGGTGGCTTCCAAGTTTGCTCTACTGGTCATGCTGGAAACTACAGATCACCACATCAAAATGGTAACAAGCACACTCCTAATATAAAAGAATGGTTACATATTAATATAAACAAAATATAATAAACAGATGCATCCATATACACATTATGCACGTGCAGAAACAGATGTCAGAGACTGGATTCTCAGTTCAGTAGAACACGACACCAAGCCATAGTGAAGTAACACAAATGGCACTGTGTAAACTGTGGCAAAATATCATAGGCAAAACTGGTTAAACCAACTTCATGTTAAATAGCTCCCTGGAAGTGAGTTCAAAATTTTCTCCCCCAAGGGAATTTAGGACGGACCAACCACAGGAGCTATCCACCATTCCAGACATAGTTGCACAGGAAGACCAGCTATACCATCAAGTCAGAACAAAGAGCATCAGTACATCTTCATGTGCCTACTGTCAGCACGAAAGCTTAAGTACTTCAGGGCTGGATACATAATGGAAGAGGTAGGGAAAAGATGTTGAGGTACCAAGTGATATGGCAAAAGCCAGCAATGAGCACAAGTAATGCTTGGCTCAGTTGCTTACCCAAGCATTTAACTTAATTCAGAGACGTGGGTGGGAAAAATAAATTCTACAAACTGTAGCACAACAGAATTCACATAATTAAAACTACACAAGTCTGGGGATACCTGTATCAAAATGTCAAGGAGCACATGAGAAGTTAGAAATATACAAACAACACTAATGTTCAAATCTGTGAATTCTAACTGACTTACATTCAACATGTCCACTACTTTCAGTATGTGATTCTGATTCAGGGTTCGAAGTGCCCTGTGTTTACTCACAATCTTGTAAGTCGGCCGATACGGAAGATCTATAACAGAGGATGATCATTCATTGCACATTTCTTCCTTACAGGCACCACTGCTTTACACAACAGACGTATACGTAAGACATTGTTCATTCAATGGCAACATGTTGAACAAAATCTATACCGTGGTCTTCAGTGTTGTGCCCACAGGTATGCTAACAGCTTCCATATCCAATTGGCAATACAATACAGGGACATTAGTTTAACTCTCAACTGATATCACTCATCACTCAAACCATTTTTTTAACAGCAGGCAGTAAAGCATACTTGCTATTCCAGTTTGCTGTGAGTCCATGTCCACAGGTTTTAGTTCAATTTACTGCAGGTAGAAAACAGGGTATGAACTGATCATACTAAAAGTAGGCCATGGACATTTCCCTTTGGCTTACAGACACACATACATCCAACAAACACTCTGTTCATTGCACGTAGAAGTTTCTTTAAGTGAAGTGAGCTGATGAGCAGTGACTAGCAGCAACTGTTAGACAAAATGATGTCCCTATATTATCCTATCTTGCAGAATCCAGTGGAGTTTGTAATTTCATTGTTTTTAGTGCGTAAGTGTGCAAGTGCTCACACATATATCCAGTTCTATGCACTTGTTTGCACATTATTTCCTTCCTTTAAATAACAGATTTCAACCTGTTTCCAGGGCACCTTTTTGGTGTTTTGAATTCTCAGGTACTAGTTCAGATGGTTTGTAGTACACATCCATTTATACTACCTAGCCTGTACAAATTGTCAGGAGAATTACACTGTCTCCACTTACAGGGCAGAAGTCACTACTCCAATGAAAGGGTATACAGTAAAATAAAAAAGGTCATTTGTATACTAATTTAAACATACAATGTAGAGATAATAAGATCTCAAGTGAAGGAATTCCATGTGCTGTCACTGTATTTGTATTCCATAGCTCCAATACATTCATTGTTATGCTAATAGTGGGTGAATTATGTTTCTTTGTAATTCTTCCTGCTTATCACAAAGTATAAAACATATGCTCTACAATCTGTCTTGTTCACAACTCACCAAACACTTCCATTAAAAATTTTATTTGGCCACTGTTCATTGTGTGAGTTCGGTTCTGGCGAACTTGATGGCAATTTGGTACCATGTTACGCAACAGTGTTATGTGAAATGGTTGTTCACACATCTTAAAAATTCTTGTATTCAGCATAACTACCTGAAATGAGAATGTCATTACATGATGTACAGGTTTTCATAAATAAAACAAAAATTATGTGATAATGAATACAGCAATACTCTTTGTAATTAAGATTCAAACTCTGAAAAACACAATACAGAGCATGTTTCTCATGTTATATGAACATTACACTCACACTTCCACATAACCTTATGCTACACAGAAACATGAAAAACAAATAGAATTATTATCCACCTGCTCTTCCAGTTTGTGATCATGCAAAATAAACGTATAACCACAGGAAATGTATGGTAGTTTTTAAATACCCATACACTGACCCACTGAACGGTTAGTTTTCTTCTTCACACAAAGTGTAATGGCTACATACGTGTGTAGTTGGATGTGGGAAAAACTGTTGGGTGTGTAAAATGTCTGGTAAGAAACACTTCTTACTTTCCAATTCATTTCATACATGTACCTTACAAAAAAAAAAGTGGGGTGCACAAGTCTCAACGATTAATAAATACCGCAGAATTTAATGAACCTTATTCATCCCCTTATACAGGCAAATCACGGTTAAAAATGCAGTTGAGGTTACATTGCGATAGATGGTTTGTTATAATTCGACAACGCCTTCAAAAAATTATATCAAAATGTTCTCTTTACTGAAAATAATACATTATTTCCTCATGTTCCGTCACTATGAGTACTACGGACTTCGATGTTAACTGGGAAAATTTTGTTTATTGTTGACAAACACAGTTTAAGGGTGAACCACGCACCATGTACAAATTACGCATATTCAGCGCCGAATGGTGGGCTCGGTTACAACCACAGATCGTTTGTCACAACTTTCCCTACTCTACGGTCTTTCTACGCGCTTAGCGTTCCGTTCGTTGCGTACTAGCCTCGGTGAAAGCACACACTGTCCCGCCGGATTTTCGGAGTACAGTGCAACACGAGCCAAACACTGCGCTTAACAAAACTATGCTGTCCGTGGCGGGTAACATAAATCACTCACCGAGGGAAAATCAGTGGGTGTTCTTTGGTTAACCTAAGACAGGGGAAGCAATGTGCCTATTTACTATCTACATGGCGCTATATGCCAGACAACTGGAATCTCCATCGGCATCACTGTGAGACCCTCAAATATTGCACAGTATGTACTATCTAGGCATGCAGGCACACAATTTATGTGATCTGCAAGAAAGTTGACAGTGCCTACATACCTGCATGAGTATCTATGTAACTATGTAGACATGACACAATCCAGGTATCCAAAACTTTGACAGTAAGGTATGGACTAAGTCAAAAATATACAAGATACATAGAACTGGTATAAAACAAAATTGTTATAAGTATTTCATACACAGTATGTCAGTGTTACACTAAATCAATTATATACAGCAAACAATGATTAGGAGACAGTTTTAAACACAACACAGTAAAATGAGTGTGGATTAAGTATCATCCTATGATACATGAAATTGAGTTTTTTCAGTCTCCATCAGTAACAAGGATCACACCACTAGCAATGGAACAAACATAGGAGAGAATACCATTGCCTAAAAGCAACAAAATAATTATTTCACAGCACACCCAGGGGGAGAATATCTGATACCATAAAGTTATGTTCATGAGAAAAAGAATATGTCATTGACAGAGCTTGGAAATTAAATGTCCTGGCACATAGAGTAAACATGGACATGTAAAGAAGTCAAGTCATCCATCGAGAAATTTCTTATTGTACTGAACAAGAAACTGTGTGGAACAAAAGCACAATTTCCCTGAAGTGAATTTTTAGAAGACTGGGACTGACATTGAAAAGGTCACAGAAAAGATACCATTTCTCATACATTGTGTTGATATTGTGAACTGATGTTCAAGGTATTTGATACAAACTGAACAGGAAAAAGGATACTTTACATAGACTAATCTTCTGTGTGCAGTTCAACTTTTCATAATTACTGGCAGAATAGAGATGATGTATACAGACAGGAAGGTGTTTCTGTAACTACACTGTCAATTACTAAGACGAAAGATGAATGAAACATGAGAGTGAGGCATTGGTGGAATGACAGCAACAGCATTATTACTACTATTGGTTTTGTGAAATTCCTTTTTCCCAACCACTAGTTTGAAAATCCTCTCTTCTTAATTTTGCATTGACATCATCCAACAAAATCTTCATGTGGTACATTCTTAGATTCCTCACAGAAACTGTCCTTCATGTCAAAACTTTTACCTCAGTTGTGACATCCACATTCAGACCAGTATCACACTAGCAGGCTCTTAGTGCTATATACCACATCCTTTCATTAATAAATCACCCTCTAACCTTTGGTTACAATTCCCTTACGTATGAAAAATCCTACCCCTTTTTCAATCTCTTTCTCTGTTTTACAGAAAAAAGTGCAACTGTCTGCTGGTGTAGTGCCACTCTGGTCCCATCTGACCTGTACTCCCACCAAATCTAACTCATGCTTTACCAATTCATTTACAACTGTCTTCCACAAACCTGACATTGAAAGGTCAAATTCTCACACCAGTTTCCTTGTTGTGACCATTCCAAAATGCTCATTCAAGTTTGAGGCCTTGAGTAAAAATTCATGACATGCTTTTTTTAAATCGCTAAGTGTTGCTGGGCATCCATACTGGAGGACACCTACTGTTAGCCATCTGCAACAGCTTATATGTATATTTGCAGGTACCTTCCATATGTTGACTGTGTCACCTCCGTCCACAATCTGAGGATGTGCCACCACCATTGTGAAACTTACTCCTCAGCTATACAGCCCTCTGATAGCCTTGGCCACCTCATTACAGATGCCCATTACCACAGAGATACACTTCCATAAATATGTAAATGTAACTGGGCAAACCAAATTACTGCTTTAACACCCAGAGTAAAAGGCAGAGGTGAATGAAAACTGACAATTTAGTCACACAACTAAGAATTTATATTTTTGTTATTATAAAAAACAAACAGCTGGTATACAGCAAGCATATAAAAACATGTACAGAGCATTAATTAATTGTCTTATAGTATCACATTTTATCCAAATACCTGAACCATAACTCTTAATAAAATTACAAGCAGTACAATGTTTCATACCTCATGCGCATGTTGTTCAACAAGTTTTCTAAACAGTGCTCCCATGAAGTGAATATGTATATCACGAGCACTTGACTCACACCCTGACTGTGTGATCACAGAAATGTCCATTCTGGTAGCTGGATAGGGTGATGGCACATTCAACTAACAAAGGTTTAAGTTTCCCCTGTTCTGAATTAAGCACCATACCGTGAAGCTACGTAAGAAATAGGAGGTACAGGGACAAAGGACGATAAGTCAAGTACTGGGCACATTTGGGCTGCTGTATTTCACCATGTGACGGCCCATTCTCGCTTGGCACACATTTTTAAATTTATAAACCACTTATTTATTTAATTTTCTAAAATTTTTTTGGGCCATGGTAAACCATGGATAATCTGAAACCGCAGATACTGAAGCCACGGGGCGGTCTGCCTGTAGTGATAATAAAAAAAAACAGCAAAAGCAATGAATGTTTAAAACACTGTTGTCTATTGTAAATCAAACCTCAATGCTTGAAGCCTGAGAGTACATTAATGGCCTAATCCTAATTTAAGAAACAGTTTATGATCCATCAATAAATATATGCACCATAATTACTTCATTAGCACAGCCCTTCTGAGAAGTTCATAACATTAACTAACCTACTGAAGAAATGTTGTGTCTTTTATATACAACCTAAAGGTTCATCACCTTTTTCAGAATGGCCTACATACATATATACATACATACATACGTAACATTCACAGATCCATCATCTGCTGCTATCTAAGTATGGCTGTACTTAAATAGCAATATCATATCATGGAAAAAGTTTACAGATTGTAAAACTACTAAGTTTCAACTGCATCATCTAAGCTATGAAATCCAATTAATTCACTATAAACAGAACAATGAAGTAGACATGGAAAGGGGAAACATGCTGTACTGCAGTCTCCAAAATCAATATGTTATGATTACCTCATTCGTTTGGCCACTATTATTCATGACGTGTCAAAAGCATGAAACAGGTGTGAGAACACCTTCTGTGAAGATGCATAAGAAAAATCTGTCATTACCAGTGAAGCTGAATGTCGTTAGATGTACTGACAAAGGAGAACACAAATTTGATATATGTTGAGCATCACACCGAGTGAAATCAATAGAATAATCTAATGTAAATACAGGCAAAATCAAGAATGTGGAAAGAAGGGGCTGCTCTAAGGGCTTCAGAATTAAACAGTACTCTGAGAATTCAACTTATGTCACCAACTACTCATGCACTAAAAATTAAACACAATCAACACACTATTTCCTTTCTGCATGTTTCAGAATCCCAGGAATGCCAATACATGTAGAAAGGAAAGTGTGTCGATTGTGTAGAATTTTTAGTGCCTGCATAGTTGGTTACATAGGCTGAATATGACATCAAGCACGGTGCATACAGTATGAAGTACCCTGTGTAATTCTAACTGTTAATCTGATTTCAGTACTGAAATATACCTGATGTTAGGAACTAATCGTTACTGAAGCATATGTTGAGATTTTAA
>Ga0123353_10018965_pt1 | contig 10201 bp, 5 predicted proteins | sample TergutLab28metaG_3_FD_92763 | JGI IMG/M metagenome (GOLD analysis project Ga0123353, IMG submission 92763) | Labiotermes labralis P3 segment gut microbial communities from Petit-Saut dam, French Guiana - Lab288 P3 | ecosystem: Host-associated > Arthropoda: Insects > Digestive system > Gut ...
GCTCAAAAGCGCATCATAAATCGGGGCCTTTTGTTGACGGTTCACCGCACGCCTCCTTGCTGACCCTATTTATCAAAAACATTGGTGCCGCTGAAAATTTCGATCATTTCACGCCGCAAGCCCTCAGTGATCTGCAGCCTGCTTTTGGGCGGCAATTCATAAACATCCGTATTGAAAAGATAGTTTTGCAGGTCAATTTCTTTGATGAGCATCTTGGTGTGGAAGATGTTGGCCTGGTATATATTAATGTCTATGGCGTCATATTTTTTAAGCGTCGCATCGTCAATATAATCCTGGATAGACGTGATATCATGGTCTATAAAGATTTTTTCCCCATCCAAGGTTCGCGTGAAACCGCGCACCTTGTAATCCATGGTGATTATATCGGAATCGAAGCTGCCGATCAGATAATCCAGCGTGCTGAGCGGCGTGATCTCGCCGCATGTGCAAACGTCAATATCAACGCGGAAGGTGGCGATGGAATTGTCGGGATGATATTCGGGATAAGTATGCACCGTGACATGGCTCTTATCCAGATGCGCGACAACCGTGCCGTCCTCCGCGCGCATCATGGGTTTTTCAGAAATAAGCAGGGTCACGCTCGCGCCTTGCGGCTCATAATCCTGTTTGGACACGCTTAATACCGTGGCTTCGATCATCTCGGCAACGTTAATCAAAATCTTTGTTAAACGCTCGGAATTATATTGCTCGTCAATATAGGCAATATAATCTTTTTGCGCCCGCTCGCTCTTGGCATAGCAAACATCATAAATATTAAAGTTCAAGGATTTAGCAAGATTGTTAAACCCGAATATTTTCATTTTCTGTCCCATTTCGCCACCTCACACCAAAAGTCGGTTAAACCGAAAACGTCCGGGAGTTTTTAACAAAGAAACAACTCAAACATTTATACCTCGAGTCACCGCGCAACATCGAAATAGTACGCTTGAGTTGTTTCTTCAAACCCATTTTTTATTACGGCTCGTTGATCAACCGATTTTATTGCAATGGCAGATCTGTTTCGCAAGCGTTTGAAGCATCAATAATATTTTTGAGCATACACCAAAAACAAGCGCCTGTCAACGTATTTTTAAAAAATACTGTGCGCTGACAAAAAAAACGCCAAAAACGGCGCAGCAAAACGAAAAGCAAAAAGCCGGCGGCTGACGATTTTGCTCAAGATTTGTAATTAGCCGGTCAGGAACGCAATACACCGCAAAACAGGTGATTTTCGCTTATAAAAGGAGCGGGAGGTGTGTTCGCCTCCCGCTCTTGGCTATTCCGCTTGCTTGTTTTTCGTCAGGTTTTCCAGCGCCGCACCGATGTCGAAGCCGGTCATTTCCTTCACCGAATCCATCACCGCCGCCAAGGTGCTGGTGACATTTTCCGCGATGCGCACCGCGCCGCCGCCCTCTTTGCCCGCGCCGTCCCAGACCATGATCTTGTCTATGCTGGCGAAGGGCTCGGCGATGTTTTTGGCCATGGCGGGCAGCGTCTCCACGATCATCTGCGTGACCGCCGCCTGCCCGTATTCTTTATAGGCGTCGGCCTTGGCGCGCATACCGGAAGCTTCCGCTTCCAGCTTCATGCGGATGGCGTCGGCTTCCGCTTCGCCCTTGGCCTTGATGATCTCCGCCTCGCGCTTCCCGATCACTTCGATTTGATAGGCTTCCGCTTCCGATTGCAGCTTTTTCGCGGTGGCTGAGGCTTCCGCGTCCATCTTCTTGGCGGCAGCCTGCGCTTCGGCCAGCTTGATGGCCTTGATCTTGTCGGCTTCGGCCTTCAGTTCCACTTCCCGGCGCGCCGCGTCTGCCGGGTTGATGACTTTCTCCTCAAGCATCCTTTTCGCGGCGTCGGCCTTGGTTTGCGCCAGCTCGATGTTTTTCTTCTCGCGGGCCACCTCGACCTCTTTTTCCTCGGAGGCGATGCCCTGCGCACGCTGCTGCCGCAGCATTTCCGCATCGGCGTCGGTGGAGATGATCTCTTTCATCATCTTGTTTTTCTGGATGTCATAGGCGGCGTCAGCCTCGGCCTTGGCGGTTTGCGCCTCGCGCTTATAGGCCGATTCCTTAACCTCTTTATCCTTGGTTTCCCGCGCGATCTCCGCTTGCGCCTGCAGCTTGGCCGCGGCCCCGGCCCGCTCGGCCTCGGCGATTTTGATCTGCGCGTCGCGGTCGGCTTCCGCCCGGGCGATCCTGGCGTTGCGCTGCACCTCGGCGATGCGCGGCATGCCCAGAGCTTCCAGATAACCGTTCTGGTCGGTGATTTCCTTGATGGTGAAAGCGATCAGTTCAAAGCCCATGGGCATGAGGCTGGAATCCGCCACATCGCGCACCTGCTGCGAAAAGGCTTCGCGGTCGCGGTAGATTTCCTCCACGGTCAGCTTGCCCACGATCTCACGCAGCTTGCCTTCCAGCACGCTCATGGCCGTCTCGCGGATGCGCGCCACGGTCGCCTCCTCTTTGCCCGTATAAAACTGTTCCACCGCCGAAAGGATGCTGCTTTCCTCGTTGCGGATCTTGATCACGGCCACGCCTGAACAGGTGATGGGCACGCCCTGGATGGTCATGGCGCCCGTGGTGTTGATGTTCAAAGGAATGTTTTCCAGCGAGATTGTATCCATGCGCTCCAAAAAAGGTATCAGGAGCGTGCCCCCGCCGGTGATGACGCGTTTCTTGCGCCCCGTGACCACGCCGGCCCTGTCCTGGGGAACCTTCTTCCACATGCTGAAAAGCGCGACGATAACGATGATGAGCCCGACAATTCCGATTCCGACATACGTCATTGTTTCCATTACATTAACCCCTCCTAAAATTATTGATGTTTATTATAAACCGCTTTTAATTCCCCACGGGCGCTTGGCGTCAACCCGGTTTCTGAGCAAGAAGCAAGAGGAAAGCTATAAAACGTCCAGTTCCCCTTCGGGGCTCAGACCCTCCACCCACAAGCGGCCGCCCTCAAAGCGGATGACCATGGCCTTGCTGCCTTGCGGCAGGGCCTTGCCGTCCACGGACGAAGCGGCATAGGAAATGATGCCGGACTTGCTGTGCGCGACGACGGAACCCACTCCCCCCGCCGAAATCGGCTCGTTGACCTCGACCGTCATGCCCAAAAACTCGCTCACGCTTTGCGCCAGGCTTTTGGCCCTTTTCATGGGCAGATAGATGAATTTGTTGATTATCAGCGACGTTATGTAACCGGCGGGCAAGGCGATCAGCCAGATCAGCCAAACGGGCAAAGCGCCGCCGCTTTCCAGCGCCATGCCCAGCGCGCCGGTGACGACGAACATGGCGCACCACACCGTGGGGGAAGCCGGCAACAGCGAGATCTGCATCCCGCCCAACTGCAGGCCAAAATCAAGATCAAGATCCAGAAGGTCGAAAAGGCCCTCCAGAATATCGGAAAAGAGCGAGAGAACCAGCGACAAAAGCGGCACGGCCAGCCCGGTGATCAGCAATATCTTGAATATCATAACCCGCGCCTCCTCCGATCCATCATCTCAGCCTTATGCGGCTCTTGTTTTTTTATTATATCATAAAGTGTTCCGCCGTAAAAGTCTTTCGCAGAAATTTTTTGATGCAAGCGGCAGGAAAATAATGCTTGACAACCGTCCTTCCCTGTGTTATATTTATTTTTAATTAAATATCGCACCCCTAAATGCAATGATAGGGCAAGCAATCCATATGACGTGGCGCAGAGAGCTGCCGGCGGTTTATCCGCGCTGGTGAAAGGCAGAGCACGGCGATGGAGCGCGCTCCCCCTTGAGCAGCCAGCCGAACACAAATTTTTTGTCATTAAGCGCGGCCGGACCGCCCGCCGTCATCACGGGCCCGCATTGCATGATGCGCAGAGTGGGGATGAAAGCAAGCCGGGGCTTCCGCTTGCCGGTAATTCCAATGAGAGTGGTACCGCGGAGAGTGATCTTCGTATCTTGCTTGTTATGAGAGGCGATTTTTTATTTGCCTTGTCGGCAACATAAGCGTCGCATAGCTGTGTCGTCGTTTGCGCCCGCATCTCTCACGTATAAAACCATACGCTCGCTCGCGGTCGCGCCTCTTCCTTGCTCTGCTCGCTGAAACCGGGGCCCCCGGGAAACCTTTAGGTTTTTGGGGTGAAGATTGCCTCCTCGTGTTTGTCTAAGAGCCTGTTTAGAACTATTCGCCTCCTATCCTCCGCAAAGGCGGGTTACTAAGGGCGGCGAGCCCCCTTGGCCGGTGATCCCCGCAAAACCTTAGTTTTGTGGGTTGATTTTAGGAGTTACGGGGGGCCGGAGGCAAAGCCGCCCGCCTGACGCCAAATCTGTATTTTACCAACGGCTGGCAAATCACTTTCCCATAACTCATCATAGGAGGAATCACCATGAAAATTTCTTTTTCCACCTTGGCCTGCCCCGATTCCAGCTGGGAGGACATCTATTCCATGGCCAAGGACATCGGCTATGACGGCATCGAGGTGCGCGGCAGCGGCAAAGACATTTTCGCCGCGCGCCAGCACCCCTTCACCCGGCAGGCCCTGCCGGAAACGGCCAAAAAGCTCCATTCCCTGCGCCTGACCATTCCCTGCTTTTCTTCCGGCTGCTGCCTGAAATTCGCCGAACAGCGGAAAGAAAACCGGGAAGAACTGATAAATTATATCGAGCGGGCCGCCGCGCTGAAAACGCCTTATGTGCGCGTGCTTGCGGATCTGGCCGTCGCGCCTGAAGGCGAGGTTGACGACGCTTTGGTGGCGGAACAGCTCATCGGGCTGGCCCCCATCGCGGCCAGAAACGGCGTCACCTTGCTGGTGGAAAGCAACGGCGTCTATGCCGACACGGCGCGCCTGCGCGACCTGCTGCAAGCGGTGGCCAGCGACGCGGTGGCCGCGCTGTGGGACGTCCACCACCCATACCGCATTAACGGCGAAAAGCCCGGCCTGACGGTGAACAACCTGGGCGCCTATATCAAGCATGTGCATATCAAGGATTCCGTCATGCAGGGGAGCAAAATCTCCTACCGCCTGATGGGCGAAGGCGATATGCCCATCGAAGACATGATGAATGCCCTCAATTCCATCAACTATGACGGCTTCGTTTCCCTGGAATGGAGCAAAAGCTGGGCCGGAGAAATGGAGGAGCCGGGCGTGGTCATCCAGCAATTCGCCTGGTATATGGGCCGCTACATCGAAAAAGCGGCCCCGCGCGGCGAGCTTTTTACGAACCGCGCCGGCACTGGCAAATATATCTGGGAAAAAGAGAGCCTGATTGACCTGACCTTTCCGCAGCTGCTCGACAGAGTGGCGGAGGAATTCCCCGACCAATACGCCTTCCGCTATACCACGCTGGATTATACCCGCACCTATAGCGAGTTTCGCGACGACGTGGATGCCTTTGCCCGCGCCCTCGTCTCAATGGGCGTGAAAAAGGGCGACAAGGTATCAATCTGGGCCACCAATGTGCCGGCCTGGTTCATCACCTTTTGGGCCGCCACCAAAATCGGCGCGGTGCTGGTCACGGTCAACACCGCTTACAAGATTCATGAGGCGGAATATCTGCTGCGCCAGTCTGACACCCACACCTTGGTGATGATTGACGGCCACAAGGATTCCAACTATGTGGAGATAATCAAGAAAATTTGCCCCGAGCTGGCCGTGCACACCCCCGGTGAGCCGCTGCACGCCAAACGCCTGCCCTTCCTGCGCAACGTCGTCACGGTGGAATCTCAACAGCCAGGCTGCCTGACCTGGAATCAAGCTCTCTCTCTGGCGGAAAAAACGCCCGTGGAGTTCGTCTATCAGCGCATGGCCGTGCTCAACCGCCACGAGGTCTGTAATATGCAATACACTTCCGGCACCACCGGCTTCCCCAAGGGCGTCATGCTTTCCCATCATAATGTGGTCAACAACGGCAAGAATATCGGCGACCGCATGGATCTTTCCACCGCCGACCGCTTCCTCATCCATGTGCCGATGTTCCATTGCTTCGGCATGGTGCTTTCCATGACGGCTTGCGTCACCCACGGCGCGACCATGGTGCCCGTGCCTGCCTTTTCGCCGCGCCTGGCGCTCGAAGCCGTCAACAGAGAAAAAATCACCGCGGTCAACGGCGTGCCCACCATGTTCATCGCCATGCTGGAGCATGAGGATTTTGCCAAGACTGATTTTTCGCATATGCGCACCGGCATCATGGCCGGAAGCCCCTGCCCGGTGAAGGTGATGACGGACGTGCTGGAAAAGATGAGGATGAGTGAGATCACCATCGTTTTCGGCCAGACGGAAAGCTCCCCTGGCTGCACGCAAAGCAGCGCGGACGACCCCATGGAGGTGCGGGTCAACACGGTGGGGCGGCCGCTGCCCGGCATCGAATGCAAGGTCGTTGATCACGTCACCGGCCAAGACCTGCCAGACGACGCCGACGGCGAATTCGTGGCGCGCGGCTATAATATCATGAAGGGTTATTACAAAATGCCGGAGGCCACCGCCAGCGTCATTGACGGCGAGGGCTGGCTGCATACCGGCGACCTGGCCCGCCGCCGCCCCGACGGCAACTTCAAGATCACCGGACGCATCAAGGATATGATTATCCGCGGCGGCGAAAACATCTATCCCAAGGAGATCGAAGACTTCATCTATACCCATGAAAAGGTGCGCGACGTGCAGGTGATCGGCGTGCCGGATGCGCAATACGGCGAGGAGATCATGGCCTGGGTCATCTTAAAAGAGGGTGCGTCCATGAGCGAAGACGAGGTCAAAAGCTTCGTACGCGAGCATATGGCCAAACACAAGACGCCCAAATATGTGCGCTTCGTCGGCGAATTCCCCATGAACGCCGCCGGGAAAATCCTTAAATATAAGATGGTGGAGGAATCCGTAACGCTCTTGGGTTTGCGGGAAGCGGAGAATATCGTCACCGCCTGAAAAAGAAATTTTTTCCTATCCCGATAATATTTACTTCACAAAGGGCGGCAAAGGGAGTAGAATCATATTTGAAACTCCCTTTGCCGCCCTTAATCGTGCGCGCACCGGCGGGCAGAACCTCCTTCGCCCTAAAACAGAGGACAGAGTGCGGGGCAAACGGTGAACTGCCGTTTGCCCCGATAAAAACAACGGCAAGAAGGCAAAAGCAAGATGGCGGAAATCCCTCCGCTTCGGAAAGGAAAAATAGATGAAAATCGTTTTCAAATACCTAAAACCGTTCGCCTTCACCCTGGCGGTCTGCCTTGTGTTGCTCTTCGGCCAGGCCATGACGGATCTGAGCCTGCCCAACCTGATGAGCGACATCGTCAACGTGGGCATCCAGAAAAGCGGCGTTGAAGAGAAGGCCCCCAAGGCTATCAGTCGCGATGGTTACTATCTTATGAGCTTTTTTATGAGCGAGGCCGACTACGACATTATTTATAGCGCCTACTATCCATACGTTTTATATTCTCTTCCCCCTTTCTTTCTTTTAGAGGATTTCCCTCTCCTTGATGAAAAGGAAGCCTGGGTTCTGACGGAAACCGACCCAATCAAGCTCGCCGCGGTGGAAAACGCCTATGGCAAGGCCGCGCTGGCCTTCATCAATTTCATGCAGACCATGAAGGAGGAAAACGGGGAAGACTCCTCCCTGGCCGAAGACGGTTTCGCGGATGTGGACGTCACGGAAGTTTACGCGCAGCTTCTGCCCTTTTTAAGCTCGCTGCCGCGGGAGGCCTTCGCGGACGCCATCGCCGCCGCCGAAGCGGCCGACCCGCAGCTTTGGGCGCAGGTCGGCGCCACCTTCACCAAACTTTTCTATCAGGAACTGGGCGCGGACTTGGGCGCGATGCAGCAAAGCTATATCGTCAAAAAGGGGCTGATGATGCTGTTGGTGGCGCTGGCCGGCGTGGCCGCGGCTATTTCGGTCGGCTTTTTCGCCTCGCGCATCGCCACTTCGGTGGCCAAGCGCGTGCGGCGCGACGTCTTTGCGCGGGTCGAGAGCTTCGGCAGCCGGGAATTCGACAAGTTCTCCACCGCCTCGCTCATCACCCGCACCACCAACGACGTGCAACATATCCAGATGTTCATCCTGATGGGCATCCGCATGATCTGCTATGCCCCCATTTTGGGCGTGGGCGGCGTCATCATGGCCTTGGGCAAAAGCCCTTCCATGGCCTGGATCATCGCGGTGGCCGTGCTGGTGATAATCGGCCTGATCCTGACTTTGCTGCCGTTGGTGCTGCCCAAATTCCAGCTTTTGCAGAAACTGATTGACCGCCTCAATCTGGTGAGCCGGGAAAGCCTTTCCGGGATTATGGTGATCCGCGCTTTCGGCAACCAGAAATATGAGGAAGGCCGCTTCGAGAAGGCCGCCCGCAACCTGCGCGATACTGAACGATACACCCAGCGCGTCATGGCCGTGATGATGCCGCTTATGACCATCGTGATGAACGCCGTTACCCTGACCATCGTCTGGGTCGGCGCGCATAAGATCGCGGAATCTTCTTTGCAGATCGGCGATATGATGGCTTTTATGCAGTATGCCATACAAATCCTCATGTCCTTCCTGATGATGTCTATGATGTTTATTATGCTGCCGCGCGCCGCCGTCTCGGCCAGGCGCGTGGCCGAAATTCTCGCGACCCGGCCCGGCATCGCCGACCCGCCAAACCCCAAACACCTGCCAAAAAACCCGGCGGGCGTGATAAAGTTCAACAATGTCTCCTTCCGCTATCCCGACGCGGAGGCGGAGGTGCTGACGGACATCAGCTTCACCGCCCGGCCCGGGGAAACGACCGCCTTCATCGGCGCAACCGGCTCCGGCAAATCCACCCTCATAAACCTCATCCCCCGTTTTTATGACGTAAGCAGCGGCGCGGTCGAAATTGACGGCGTGAACATCAAAGACCTGGCTCAGCATGAACTGCGCCAAGCCATCGGCTATATCCCGCAAAAAGGCCTGCTCTTTTCCGGCGACATCGAGTCCAATATCCTCTATGGCAAAGAGGACGCCACGGCGCAGGAAATCGCCAAGGCCATCGAGGTGGCGCAGGCCGCCGAATTCGTGGCCGAAGCGGAAAACGGGCTGCAAACGGCCATCGCGCAAAACGGCGGCAATGTCAGCGGCGGGCAAAGACAGCGCCTAGCCATCGCCCGCGCTTTGGTGAAAAAACCACCCATCTTCATTTTCGACGACAGCTTTTCCGCCCTCGACTTCAAAACGGACGCGGCGCTGCGCAAGGCCCTAAAAGAATATACGGGTTATGCCACGGTGCTGGTGGTGGCCCAGCGCGTCAGCACCATTATGAACGCCGAACAGATCATCGTCCTGGAAGCCGGGGCCATCGCGGGCGTCGGTACGCACCGGGAACTCCTGGAAAGCTGCCCGGCCTATCGGGAAATCGCCGAGTCGCAGCTGGCAAAGGAGGAATTGGCATGAGCGCAACGCAGAACAACGCGGCAAGCGCCTCCGTAAGACGGCGCAGAGGCCCGCTGGGCGGCCCCATGGGCGGCGGGCCCATGGGCATGATGGGCGGCGGCCCCAAGGCCAAAGACTTCAAGGGCAGCCTGAAAAAGCTGCTGACCTACCTCGCGCCGTTCAAGAAGCAGATCATCCTCGTGCTGATTCTGGCGGCCCTTTCCACCGTCTTTCTCATCGCCGGTCCGAAAATCCTCGCCGAAGCCATAGACGAACTGATCAAAGGCCTGATGCGCGTCATCACCGGGGCTTCCGGCGGCATAGACTTTGGCTATATCAGCCGGATCATCCTGACGCTTATCGGCCTATATCTGCTGAGCGCGGGCTTTTCCTATCTTCAGGGCTATACCATGGCCGGCGTCTCCACCAAGGTGGCCTATAACCTGCGCAATTCAATAAGCCAAAAGATCAACCGCATGCCGCTGGATTATTTTCACCGCACCAGCCACGGCGAAGTGCTTTCGCGCATCACCAACGACGTGGATACGCTGAACCACAGCTTAAACCAGAGCATCACCCAGCTCATCACCTCCGTCACCACCATCGTCGGCGTGCTGATAATGATGCTGACGATCAGCAGGAAACTCACCTTGATCACGCTTTGCATCCTGCCGGTTTCTTTGCTTCTGCTCATGTTCGTGATCAAAAAGTCGCAGAAATATTTCATAGGCCAGCAAAAATATCTCGGCGCGGTCAACGGCCATGTGGAGGAGATGTATGGCGGGCATTTCGTGATGAAGGCCTTCAACGGTGAGAAAAAATCTCTCGAGGCCTTCGACAAAGAGAACGAAC
>Ga0123353_10018967_pt1 | contig 10201 bp, 7 predicted proteins | sample TergutLab28metaG_3_FD_92763 | JGI IMG/M metagenome (GOLD analysis project Ga0123353, IMG submission 92763) | Labiotermes labralis P3 segment gut microbial communities from Petit-Saut dam, French Guiana - Lab288 P3 | ecosystem: Host-associated > Arthropoda: Insects > Digestive system > Gut ...
AAAAAAAACAATTACAAGAAACTGTACACAGTACTGTCTTGCTTGGGTGTTTTACCTTTTGTACATGTTGTATTCTAATTTGTCTCGTGTGTATTGTTGTTAGTTTTCAGTTGTCTTGTGTATAATTGTTGTTGGTTGACCGTGTGTATTGTTGTAGTTGTCTTGTGTGTATTGTTATCTTATGTGTATTTGTTGCACTGTGTGTGCATTGCTTTTTTTTTTTCTTCTTCTTCTTCTTCTTCTTTAGATGCCAGACTGCTGGCTAGAAGTCAGTACTCGGAAGGTCCTGCGACCGGCCACCTCGACACAGGTTTTTCTTGGTTTCCCTGTGTCTATGATCAAATGCTGAGATGTTTCCCAAGATTCCAAGTTGCCACTACATGCTTCTCATGTAGCCCTCCCGACTTAAATTTAGTACTAACCAATTTCATGTTTTGTATACATGTAAAATATCCATTGCCACCGGGTAACAACCCAATAGCAGTTAATAAGTATTATTATTATTATTATTATTATTATAAAACAATGTGTGTTTTCACTTGGTTATCAGACACCTTAATGGAATGTTTGTTCACATTGTTCAGAAGAGATACCTCCGTAATGTTTGGCGTCAAATGGCATTGACTGTGCATGGTGCATGACACCAAAATAAGACGTTACAGCAAAGGTACAGCAATCTCATTACTGGCCTGGGCAGGCCCTGAGGGTTCCAGGAGGTTGAGACTCCCAGATTTCAAGACAATCGGCACATAAAGGTGATACGGTTGTCAGCACTACGCATCGGCCGCATTTTACACCCCCAGGGCCGTAGTGGGGCCGGAAGGATTATGTCAATGAAAAATTCCAATGACACCATTGGGAATCGAACCCGTTTGTAGCGCAGTGCCTCCCCAAACGCGAAGTTCGTCACGAAATACAATGATGTACTACTCGATACCGGAGTGGAACTTCGTGGTATGGTCACTGACTGGAACGTTAGGTGAACGGTGTGCGTTCAGTGAACGCAACATTGTTTCCACTGCAGTGAAAATGAAGTTGTCGCCATGCACGCCTTTCATACATATTGGGGAATGGAGGTACAGCACCGTGCGTTCATAGCCTCGGCTGTAGATAGAGGTGAGTGATCAGATTCATGCTTCCGTCCGCTTTACTGCCGTGGATAGAATAGGAATAGGAAGTTGGGTAGGTCCCCGGGGGCGTTCCGGTCGCTTTGGAGTATAAAAAAATGTCTCGAGTTACACGCACCTTTGGCCACCCAGCTTGTGGTTTCGGCGTGGGGTTGACATCCTCACATCGTAAAAACCCAAGTGTCACGAAACCCCGGCCGCAGAGAGGATGTGACCCGAAAATGGTCCGAAGCACCATACAAGAAGTAGTAGTAGTACCACCATAGCTTAAGCATCACGTCACCAGAAGGAAAGTTTGCAAAGACACACGAATTTGGACTTCATGTGTCCAGATAAGGAGTGTCCAACTGTCTCTCTCTCTTTCCCCCAAAGGGACACAAGCGTTATTGTGGGTTGGTTTGCGGGCCGCATAACCCTAGCTGGCGGACGGCGGTTTGGACACCCCGATCTAAATGAAGCTAGATAAGTACGTTGTGTTACTCATTAGCTGGGAATGTGGGTGTACTCCACTGTCGTACATGTGGTGTAGGCGACAACAGTTCAAATCACCCGGGATCGAAACCTCTTCGTCGGAGCGGAAAACCGAGGAAGTTGCCCGAAGTAGTAACGTTTCTGAATTGTATTCGGGCGATGCCTGGTTCGAATTTCGATTGCCGCACCAAATATCCCGACCGAGTCTTCTTTGTGATTTTTCTCAGTTTGTTCAGGGGACTGCCGGGAATTACATTGCACATGGCCGCGACTGATTTGTTTCCTTCCCCGCCCCTTCAGTTATTCGCTATCATCAGGACTTTCAACACTGCATGGTCTGTGCAACGTGGCCTACAGATAAATAAACAAATACGTGTACAGAACAGGAAGACGACCCCACCACCCGAGATAGTCCTGCTGCGTCGGTCATCATTAACGTCTTCTTTCCATTTTGGTGCAACAGCAAGATGCAAACCTTGACCCCCGTATTGCAGCTGAAATAGAAGGTTCATTTACTTACCAAGCATCACTCCATTAATCAAAACTGCATTCACAACGAAACTTAGAAGAGGCTATAAACAATAAAAAGATAAACTAATATACGTCAAACACATCATTTATTGCATAGAGGCTACATGTTTCGACCCTTTATAGGGTCATCATCAGGCCTTCTTCGGAATCGAGTCAGTGAATGCTGCGTACATGTTGGGATCCCAACTATGCTTACAAATAGCAGAACCATAACATATCTAACAAGTGAATTACATAAAATAGAATGACCGTATTAAAATGTAAAATTTACGTGGTGTGGTAGAAAAGTAATGAGACTGATTTTCTTTTTAACCGTGTATTTTATTCTTTTTACAAATCAAGGTTATCCCCTTCGAAATAGTTCCCTTGGACAGCTACACAGCGATGGAGGCGTTGTTTCCATTGTTCATAGCAGTGCTGGAAGGCTTCTGCTGGAATACCTTTCAGCTCGTCGGTTACGCTCTTCTGGATGTTATCCAAAATACCAAAATGGCGCTCTTTCCAGTGGTTTTTGAGCCGGGGGAATAAAAATAAGTCACAGGGACTGAGATCCGGCGAATAGGAGGGCTGAGGAACCACAGGAATGCTTTTTTTCTGCCAAAAATTCATTGATGGAGACTGCCCTTTGACATGGGACGTTGTCGTGGTGCAGCATCCATGTGCGTGCAATGCCTGGTCATACACGTGCCATCCTTTTCCTAGGTCTTTCAAGGACTTCCCGATAAAACGTTGGATTGACAGTTTGTCCTGGTGGCACAAATTCCTTGTGGACGATCCCCTGACTGTCAAAAAAACAAATGAGCATCGGTTTGATTTTGGATTTGCTCATTCTCGCTTACTTGGGACAGTGAGAGTTTGCAGTGTGCCAGTCCCGACTTTGGCGTTTTGTCACGGGGTCGTACTCTAGGAGTTGAGGTGGACATGAGAGCTCGTAGGTGTCGTGGAGGTTGGGAGGTGTGGGTACATGGGGTATCTACTATTATATGTATATCTGAGTTAATAACAGTTAGGTCTATGGTGTCATATTATGTGTGTTGTAGAAATTTTGTGTACATATATATACTTATCCTTCACAGATACAATGTGCAATACTATACAAGAATATGGATTTTGTAGTTATAGGTTCATTAATCTATTCAAGTTGTTATTATATTTTACTGTTACACTAAATCAGGTTAAACACTCTAAAATTTATCTGTTCAGTTCCACAAAGAGAAACTAGTGTAGGTCGGAGTACAAAGTAAGGTGGGTAAGGGAACTCCTACCTCCCCCTGTATACAACCCATATTAAGTTTCGTATAACTACTTACTAAGTATTTTATGTACAACCTGAAGATGGCCATTGTCAAGCGCCGAAACATGTAGTTGTACCTTATGTAGTAAATACTAGATATACACCTACCACCAAATATAGTTGTGTTAGACAAGTACATACACTGCACTCTAATTAGTTTATTGAACATAACGGGGATGACGAACCTTATTCTTATGCTGTACTATTCTATTGCTACTACTGTTACTGTTATTACTTGCTTACACCCAAAATGGAGAATGTAACAGTGGACTTTAGAGATTGTATGAGGAGCTTCATGGTGTATAGTCCTCATTAGATCTTACCCAGATGACCAGATCATGAAGACTGAGATGGACGGAGCGTGTGGCAGGTACGAGGGACAGGAAAGGTGCATACAGGCTTTTGGTGGGGAAGCCTGAAGGAAGGAGACAACTTTAAAGACCGAGGCATAGATGGAAGGATAATGTTAAAATGGATCTTGAAGAAATAGGAAGGGGGTCGTGGACTGGATTGATCTGGCCTTGGGTAGGCCAAGTGTTGGACTTCTGTGATGACGGTAATGAAGCTCACGCTTCCATAAAATGTGAATTTCTTCGCTAGTTGAGGCACTGTTCGCTTCTAAAGGACTCTGCTTTACGTAGTGAGTTACTAAAACTACAATTGCTGCTGCTCCTGCTACTTCTCCTCCTCCTCCTCCTCCTCCTCCTCCTCCTACTACTACTACTACTACTACTACTACTGATGCTAATAATAATAATAATAATAATATACCCCTTTATGTTGCAGGTGAGTTGCGTTCCTCTACCACCATCCGAGTTGTCGCCCAAGGTAAGATCGGTGTAGTGAGTAAATATAGCAAGCTTACTGCGTATATGTGTGACGGAATAATACTGTGGACTCCTTTGTTCAGAAAGTTGCGAGATAAGATTACTTCCTATCGCTGTGTGTGTTCGAGGTCGTTCGTATGTAGTGCCGGCGATTTGTCATATATTATTATTGATGCGAGTGTAATGTGACGTGTTATTGTTATTGCGACATATTTTTTGTTGCGTGAGTGAAGAAGGCGAATGGAAGTGTAAGACAGTGTCACAGCACCAGCAGAATACGACGTACCACTTCTCTTGAGTAACCTCGGCACTAGGTGATGGTGAATGGTCAACCTCACGACCCGTGCGCTCTACTCACCACACAGATAGATATGGTGCCCATTGACTGGGTATCAGGGTGGGCCCCAGAGACTGTCTGCACGTTTTGAAGGAGAAAAAATTATCAGGCCCCTGCTCGGATTCTAACCCCGGATCGTCCAACCCCGTAGTAAAATGAGTAATGAAATGGCAAGGGCACGTTCCTGGCCAAATTTGCGTAATTCCCGGCGTATGGAGAGCTGCCTTGTTACAAGAAGACAAAGAAAAACTTGCAATGTAACGCACCTAATAAATCTTTTGCAGTTGTGGAAAGGTTAAAATATTCGACAAAGGCAGTATGTAACCATAATAGCTTTAAGAGAAAATGGGGTGGAATAAGGTCAGAGACTGGGTCAGGCCGGTGGTTTGAGCTCCTCTCTCCTTCCGTCTGATATCTAAAATCTTTTTTTTTTTTTTTCCCTGTGGCGCTGCGGCCCAACGCGGGCCATGGCCTCCTCATTCTTGAGGTTTCTAGATCACACACAGCGACGCATCGCAGTTGGTAGGACTCCTCTGGACGAGTGATCAGCTCGTCGCAGAGACCTCTACCTGGCAACACACAACACTCCCAACAGACAGACATCCATGACCCCGGTGGGATTCGAACCCACGATCTCAGCTGTCGAGCGGCCGCAGACCTACGCCTTAGACCGCGCGGCTACTGGGACCGGCTATCTAAAATCTTAAGAAATTAAATTATATAAATATGTACTTCTACGTGTTATTTTGTATGTTTGTGAAACTTGGTCACTAATATTAAGGGAAGAACATGGAGTGAAGGTGTTTGAAAGAGCACTCATGAGAATTTTGGATCTGAGAGAGATGGTGTAACAAAAGGTTGGTAAAGGTAAAGCAGTCCCATTACAGGCCTGGAGTGGCCCAGAGGGTTCCATGAACTTAAGGTTCCCAGATTTCATGACAACGGCACAGGATGGTGGTAAGGTTGTCAGCCCTGCGCACCGGCCGCCTTTACCCCCAGGAAACGCTCCTGGTACTCATTTCTGTTAGAGGCTGAGTCGACCCCAGGGCCATAGTGCCATCGGAAAGATTTTATGTCAATTAAAAATTCCGAGGATCGAACCAGCGCCCTTCCGATTTGTAGCACAGCACCTTAACCACTGTGCTACCGCGGTCCCCAACAAGAGGTTGGATGAATCATAATGTGCTTCAAGTCAGATCTTCGTAACAAATATGAGTATGTTTATATAATGGAAGGCGAAGTGCGCCGACCATGATAAGTTGGCCCCTGTCACCACGGCATGGCGCGTTCTCTGGTTGCGGATGGAGGAACGGACTCCAGTATGTAGGGTACTTCGAATATATTGAATAAACAGTCGCGGACAGCCGACAAGGAGGGGTCCTTCACTTTGGGGGTTGAGCGAGGTGCTAACCACTCCTCACCGTAAAAGCTGGCATTGCACGAAACGGATACCTTTGCCTCGGACTTGGACTGATCCTTTGGCACGACCTAAGCAATGCAAAAGGGACATGAGATTCGGTACATGGAATGTCAGGAGCCTGTATATCTTCGGGAATTGGGGCAGGGGAACGTGGACTGGATTAATCTGGCTCATGATAGGGACAGGTGGCGGTCGCGTGTAAATGCGGTAATGAAAATTCGGGTGCCATAAAATACGGGGAATTTCGTGGCCAGCTGAGAGCCGGTTAGCATTTCAGGAAGGACTGTGCTCCATGGAGTTAGTAAGTGTGAGGAATGTACAGAACGTGTGGGAGAGATTGGAAACGCGTACAGAGTTTTGATTGAATATGGAAGAGCGTTTGGAAGGCCTAGGTCTGGATGGAAGTATGAAATTGCTGTAGACCTTAAGAATGTGGGCTGTGTTCCCCTAGCTTGGGATAAGGGGTAGAGGTGTAGCTGTAGCGAACACGGTAGTGAAGGGTCGGCTTCCGTAAAGGGCACAGAATTTATTTTAGAGTACACGTATTGGCGTTGGGTAAGTTCGTGAGAGTGCCTCCTGGCGTTGGAGGGCCGTAGTATGTGTGTGGGATATGGAAACCGTATGTTGCGCTAATGGTTCAGACTGTCCCCTCCACACGCGCTGTACCTACTATCTGGCAAGCAGGAAAAGTATCTGCCTTTGTGTGCGGCCCAAATTGCGCGGAGCAGAGCGTCACCAAGCACTCCCCTACAGCAGGCTCGGTGACGCCGGCTGACTGTGTAGCAGTGGTGGCAGGAACGTCGTATAACAAGAGGAGGGATTCCAGTATTTAACAAAACATGTAACAGTGCTGCAGGCCATTTCTTTCTGTCTGTGAAAACAAAAACAAGTAACGTGGATACAGATCAGAATGACACTGTGGTTTTTATTTCTCGTTTTGTGCACAGCAAACGTCACGGTGGCCGGTTTTTTTTTGTGATGTGAACCTAGGCCTTTTTTTTTTAATTAATAATATGCGTGGTCTTTATGGAGGTTTGTCGCAAATTTGATGCTTTATACGCACCGATATTTAAAGTTTTCCTCGTTAATTTTCTTCAGGACGTGCTGTCATCTGCACTTCTTCGAAGGCTCGATCGACTCTTTATTTCACGTTACACAAACGCATTAGTCTCAGAAGAAACTGAAACGAAAACAAAAACTTTACTTTTACCCACCTGTTCCCCATCCCCCACCAAAGGAAAGAATTTTTGAATTTCTAATGTGTTTTTAACAGCTGTAGTTTGAGGTAAAGGGGCGTCTGTTATTAGGCATTGCTGCATTAAGCAGTGTGGGGCAGCCGAGGTAAATCTGCGCCTATCCTTAACGATTTTTAGCTACGTGGGAGTGAGCTTTGCACTCTGGCCGATTAATCAGCGAGGGAGGGGGGATGGGGGATGTCCACGGTATCCAGTAGACATGAGGCGGGGCGTTTCATTGCTTTGCCTACTTTCTAGAAGACGGCGCACGGATGTTTTGGAATTTGGCGTTAGGCACTGGGTGCTAAGAATACTCTTATCGTAACTGGGCGTAATATATGCGTTTTTAACACCTGGAGTGCAAACGGATAAGTATAGGTGTAAACTAATGTTGTTCAATACATCACTCAAGAAAAGGTGAATACATTAACTTCAGCACGTGTTCCCGTTGTAATATATCAACCAACGAAGTTCGTACGGAAAATCCCTCCCGGTTTGTATTATTGTGGTATAATCAGACCAATAATGTTTTCAGTGTATACTCGAATCCCGGTGGGGGCGAGATTTTCCGCACCCGTCCAGACGGGCCCTGGGGCCCACCCAGCCTCCTGTAGTACAATGGATACCCCGGGTTTTTCCCAGGGGGTAAAGCGGCCGGGGCGTGGCGTTGACTACCCCCCCACCCACCCAATCGAGCGCCGAGGTTTAAATGAAGAGTAGAGCTATACATCTGCTTCCCCTGTGGGCCTTCGTGGCCTGTTCTGTGGTGAACTTGCTTTACCTACTTTTACAGGAGGTTTCAGGAGGAACCTGTCGTACTTCGGGAAAATGTTTCCCAGGTTAAATTGGACCGTGCATCATCGTGATTGCTGACGAATAAAAACGGAATAGATGCCACTTGTTGTTTTTATTTTACTTCTTATATACTCAACATGTTTCGGGCATTAATATGCCCATCTTCAGGAGTTTGCGACTGTGTTGTTGAACTACCACATTGGTCGTTTCGTTCTGGATTTGATGTGTGTTGGAGTTAAGGTGCGGTTCGGCTATGGTGGTATACAGGCTGCCGGCTGAAGCACAAGATCGTTCTCCCATAGTGTAACAGATTCCTCCAGAAACGCCCTGTAGAGTGTTTTTTTTTTGGAGGGGAGTTTATAGTATAGTACGAAGCAGTACGAATTTTCCCCCTGTATAGTATATTTTGTCTTTTGATTTATTAAGAGGATCAGTAATAAATAAAAGAAAATATGTAGCACATCAAGCTTAATTTGTGAGTAGGTAAGTGTATTATGGCCATCATAAATCACGATTATCTTGTGACCCACTTTCGTCCGGACAACTCCGCTAAAGTGATCGATATCTCCCGTGACAGATTAGAGGGAACGTCTGAATGTGTCCAACAGCTCAGCGTAAGACCCACTCTTGTGTTTTTGGGGCTCCATAATAACCTCAGTACTTTTGGCAAAAGAGGGGCTGTGAATTACGTTGTGGAATAAGGGGGCAGGGGTTTGTTTTATGGGGACGCTTATTCTAAATTATTTGTGTCTGCAAAGGAAGGGGCAACGCAGTGAGGTTTCCTGATTTGAGAAGGGCTGATGAAAATTGATAGACGTGACCTTGATGGGATTCGAACCTGCGAGTGAGTGATGGGAAAGCTAGGATCACATATCCGTTGCAACTTTACCTGCGGAGTCATTTATGGTGTAAAATGGAGCTTGTTAGAAGCCGTGATGATGTGGTATGGCGATTAGCCACGGGCTGGATGGTTTGGGTCTCCTAAAGCAATGTTTCACAACCGCCGGGCCGCGAGAGATTCTCCTGGAATTGATAACTAATTTAAATGCAATTTTATATTTGTCAACATGCCACACCGTGCACATAATTGTACTAATACTCTTTATGATTATGCCATAATTAATTATTAATACATATGTTAGTTTAATGTATGAACTTAAAAAAAATTGGAAGGATACTGATGAGTAAATCTATTGGGACCGGGCCCTCATCTTATGAAAAAAGAATTTACCGGGCCGCGGTCGCACAAAGGTTGAGAAACACTGTCCTAAACCGTCTAGATCGGCTCTGGGGCCCACCAAGCCTTCTGTTGAAAAGGGTTCTTTTCTGGGGTAAAGCGGCCGGGGCATGAAGTTTATCACTCGCCTCCATCCAGCGCAGAGGTTAAGAATGAATGGAGCTTGCCTTTGTTACCCATATATGCCTTCGTGACGTGGAAAGGGACAACTTTTTTTTTATCTTGCTAGTTAGTGCGTAAGCTTTTGTAAATCTTAAGCATTTGCAACAGTATAACTTTTCTGTATATTATTTTACTTACAGCCGTCAACAGAATGTCATAAATTTGCAGTTGAACGACAGAGGTTTGATTCCCAGCAATATTACTTGTACGTCACCAACTGGCTAACTTACCTGTTCTTCTCTTTAATGGATATCTGAGGTCAAGCGGACAGAGCTTGAAACTGACCACTCACATGTACTTAGTGTTCAGGATTGGAAAGCATGGAGCAGTTATAATGTTAGTTGATCTTTACGACAGAAGGCTTCGTAGCATGTTAACACGGAGTCTGCATATACTTGAGCAGTGCGTATGAGCAGGCTTGTACAAACCGATACGTTCCGCGTTCCTTATAACTTAATCCAGTTCGCTTTTCAAACGGTGGTAGACGGAGGGTCGTATGGTGGTAGGGCAGTTACTTCGGAATTATGTTCTCTTTTTTTCATAATTCAATTTGAAAGTTGTTAAAACCGCTTTAGTAAAGGTGTTTTAATGTATATACAGGTGTCCCAGGAGGAATGTGCCAGACTTCGGGAGGGTGTTCCTTATGTTAAGTATACCGATATAACCCAAAACACCTATGTCCAAAGTTGAACGGTTACGGAGATAATGGCCAGAGAAAAGTGGGGGCTTCTTGCGGTTCCAAATACTGCAACCTGCACAGCTGAT
>Ga0123353_10018968_pt1 | contig 10201 bp, 6 predicted proteins | sample TergutLab28metaG_3_FD_92763 | JGI IMG/M metagenome (GOLD analysis project Ga0123353, IMG submission 92763) | Labiotermes labralis P3 segment gut microbial communities from Petit-Saut dam, French Guiana - Lab288 P3 | ecosystem: Host-associated > Arthropoda: Insects > Digestive system > Gut ...
CCCAGGATAGGGACAGGTGGCGGACGCTTGTGAGTGCGGTAATGAACCTTCGGGTTCCATGAAATGCGGGGAATTTCTTGACTAGCTGCAAACCAGTTAGCTTCTCAAGAAGGACTCTGCACCTCGGAGTAAGTAAGTAAGCTGATTAAAGATAACTCGTGTGTCACATTGAATGTGGCGGTATGTGCTGTTTGCGCAGTGCAGACGCAGTGTTTTTGCGGTAGACTGTGGGGATTTGCAGGTGACAGTACGACGTTACTGTGTATGACCGATCACGAGGAAGTGATAGGGTTGTTGGGCATAGTGGAGAACGCAGTAAGAAGCATGCAGGAGGTAGCAATGCTTCATTCGGTGTTAAGCCTCGATCTGTGCCGGAGAAACCCGCATGGCGTGGATATTGGGCGAAAAAATGACCTCGGCGTTTTCCAGGGATATGTAATGTATAAATAGGAGTTTGGTGGAAGGATGATGTGAGGAAACAGTAGCCACCAGTGGGAGTTGTCGTGTTTGTCAGTTGAAGTTGCAGTGACCTGTGTACTATCTATCAGTGCCGCCGAGAGGGGGAAGGGGGGGAAGCCGGTACAAATTATCGGGGTCCGGGGCCCCACTATGTTGCATTTGTTTTTGTCTTTCTCATTAGTATTAGATGTAATTAGGTGGTGATTTTATCATGTTAACGGAAGTTGCGGCCAGCGGCCATCTTGCGTATGACGCTGTCTGCTTTATTCCCTTACTTTTTCCTTTACCGGTCCGCCCGTGCTTTGGGGCCCGAAATTTTTTCTTTTTTTCCGTCGGTGCTCTAACCCGCTCTCGGCGGCTCAACTGTGTATGTATGTATGTATGATGGATCAAGGGAAAGTTTTCTGTGAACCCGTAGCTTGGGGTGTCTTGGTGGATGAAGCAGCCATTCGGGTCAGTCCATTATGTGCTCAAGCGAGTGACCGTTGGTGGCACCGCTTGCCCATCAGTTACCATCGGATCGGTGCGACAACACGCACGGCCGTCTGGGGAAACTGAACGAATTGCATACTAGGCGCAGAGCCGTAACAAGGTAGGTGTGAATGGGACGCTCGCCCCTGGCACAGTACATTTAATGTGCAGTAAATAGTATTAATACGAAGCTTTAATAATTTCATCATTTTTGGGCGCGAGGGGAGGGGTTCGCAGTGCAGTAGCGTCCTTCAGACTGTGGCTCAGTGCGTAATACACCGCTCACTCTCGCAAGAACACGCATGCAGTAGAGATGTCTGCCTGCTTACAGAATTAACCCGCTATGAATCCATGTGGGAGAGTGGAGGTGTAGTGCCAGGCGTTTATAATCTCGAAACTAGATGGATGTGAGAGGTCACCTTCGTGGTTTTAGTATCTTTAACCCAAGGGAGAAAGCCCCTGGTACACACTGAAACGAGCTTGGTGGTCCCCAGAGCTGATCCTGCCCCTTTGACGCAACAGTCTGTTGCCACTGTGTGGAATCGAAAGTGTACTCGGACATCCACCCGTGGCCTAGTCAGTATACCGACGTGGCAGTCCCATAGACATGAACATTTTAATGTGTGTGATTGAAAGTGGGGAACGCAGCACGCATGGGAGCGATGAGATTGACTTCAAATCTTGTTGCAAAATGTGAAGAGATGACTGGGAAGAACTAGTCGCAGATGGGAGGGGTCGAGTGTGTGGACTGGTTTTATGTCTGGTAGCAGGATTCAGATTTCCATACCCTTACGTCAGTGACTTGGTTCCCCTAGAAGTGTTTTGTTCTCGCTGCCCGCCTTTGGGTTATCACCATCGCCATGGAAGCGGTTTTTGCCAGCCTTGCTTGGGTGACGATACGTGTATACTAGAAGAAAACTGAAAATAGACATTATGCTAATGGGAGAATTACTAATTGCACTGTATTTTGTGAGAAGGAGGGTTGGCTCTGTCGGTATAGAGACTATGCTACTGGCTGGACGATACGGGGTTCGAGTCCCGACACGAGCAAAAAGTTCTCTCCCAAACGCCCGGACCAGCTGTGGGACCCACACTATTCTTTGGGGACCGGGGCTGATTCCTGAGGGTAAAGCTGTTGGGTGTGAAGTTCACCACTTGCCTCTAATGCCGAGATTAAGAATGAGTGGAGTCGTACCTCCACGTCTCGGTATGTCTACATGGCATGGGCAGGAGCGACTGTTACCTCCGTCGCACCTTGAGTCCTCACATCAAGACATTTTACAGAACATTGTCTTGACGTGGGGAGAAATCCTTAAGGGACAGCTAACTAATTTTGTTACGAAATGTCGGAACGGTTTTCTCGCATCAGCTCAATTAATTTGACACCCGAACAGAATTAAACCCCCTCGGCAATGGACAGAGATCCATTTCATAGAGCAGAATTCATCTCGTGCTCTGCGATCATCAGACATATAATAAATCACGATATTCTCTTGATTCTCATGGGCAACGTACAGTCCTTCGTAGGACAGGAAGGTGCCCGCTGGCCATATGCGGTTGATGATGTCTGGCCTGGACTGCCTCGTGGCTGAATGTTGGTAACTGAACTTTGTGTGTGTGTGTGTGTGTGTGTGTGTGCACGCGTGTTATGAAAGTAGGTTTGCGGCAACCCTCACACATGGCTGTACATGATAGCAGTTCATAACAAAGGGGCAGGAATGACGTCGACCCGCAGTGGTTCTGCCGTGCTGATTCGAACAGTGGCGGCTAGTGTGTTGCTAGTTGTGTGTAAAACACGGTTGAACCGTCTAGTACAACTGTACTTCGTCCGGTTGCTGTATGAACGATAACCGGATATGTTTAGAATATTTTAATACAAGTACCGTGCATCTTTTATTATTTTGTACTATGACCAACAAATGCACAATTATTTCACAAGTTGTCATACACCGACGTGTTTCGACACTATCGTGTCATCCTCGGGGAGCTTGTAATCAATACCTTGCCAAGTTACACAAATATTTCAAATGCAGCTGTTGGTGATACGAAACACGTCTCACAGCTCGACACACACGCGCACGCGCGCACACACACACACACACACACACACACACAGTACATAACGGGCCAGCACGACAGTAGCATCAACATGCAGACTGTATATACGACCACCACAGACTGACTTCATGAGAATTGTATCAACAAAGATTTTAGCCCATTTTGTTGTAAATAGGACGATTTTTGTGTTTTAAAGATTTTATAATATTAAGGTTTCACCGACTATAATACAAGAACTTGCATAAAACCTATGTGAGAAATCTTAATTGTAAATTCTATTACGAACAGCTGCATTTGAAATACTTACGTAACCTGGCAAGGTACTGATTACAAGCTGTGTGAGGATGACACGATGGTGTCGAAACATGTAGGAGTGTGATAATCTGTGAAATAATTGTGCATTTGTTGGTCATAGTACAAAATAATGTTTCGAATAGTTCATTAAGGGGTTTCGTTAGGTTTCTGTTGTTTGTCTTGCGTAGCACTTGCCGGTTCGCTGCTTTGCTGTAAGCGGGTGGTTTGTTTTCCCGTGGTTCGGGTAGCACTGGCCTCGCCCTGCTGGCTTTTCTTGCTATAACAACCACACGACTTAACAGCTGTCCTTAACAGAAGGCTGTGTTATGCTAAGTCATAAGTACAGCTGTATGCCAATACATGTAGACGTTCCAGTGAATGTAAAAAATACTTGTTTCCATACGTCCGTTATGAGCTTTCCCTTTGATATCCTCTTTGCATGTATATTTAAAATGATATTATTTATCGTTCTGAAATAACGGCGACCCTTCTTGCACACACGTGGAAATGTTTCTTGGAGTGGAGTAGAAGTAAAGCTTTGAGATCAAAAGATTGGTCGCGGTACATAAATTGTGTGAACTTGTGGCAAAACGGGAAGGAAATTTCATGTTTTCTTTTATGTAAAGCGTGTGTTTAGCGACATTCTTAGTATCCAGCGGGCCGCGATGTCGGAGTCGGTATAGCGACTCGCTACGGGCTGGACGGTCCGGGGATCGATTCCCGGCGGGGGCGAGATTTTGCGTGTCCAGACCGGCCCCGAGGCCCCATCCAGCCCTCTGTACAACGGATACCGGATTTCTTTCCCGGGGTTAAAGCAGCCGGGCCGTGGCCTTAACCACCCATCCCATCTAGCGTCGAGGTTAAAGAAAGTGTGTAACTATACCTCTACTTCCCCTCTGGACCTTCGTGGCTTATTGTAGGGTGAGCTCTACCTTTACCTCTACCTCAGCAGATGAATGAATATGGAACACTGGTGGAGTGATCTTTGATAGTAGAAAACCAAAGGACTTCGATACAGACCTGTGGTCCAGTGCCACTTTGTACATGTCTCGCATGCTGTGCCTTAGAATCGAAATAGGCCTCCATATTATGAAGGCCAGAATTTTGAAACAAAGCTCTGGAAGAGAGAAGGAATGAATATTGAACACCTGTGGATTCAAATTGAGATGGGAGAGGATGTTGGATATGGTCTCTGACGTTTGTCGTAATGTCACCGAACGTGTTGAATGTGGTGGAAATGCTTCTGGTTTGTGTTGACGGTTGGCTGTTTCGATTCTCGGCCGTGGTACCGACTGTCTGTAGTGAGATATTTCATGGTTATACTCGGTCATTCCAAGGAAATGTCGGAAAGGTATCTCAGATCAGATCATTACTACTTTCAGTGCAAATATCTTCAAGCTAACTACTGTCTAACACTTGACTTTGCGTCGTCGTCGTAGTAGTTATAGTAGCAGTAATAGTATTAGTAGTAATGGTAGTAGTAGTGATAGTAATAGTAGTGGTACTAGTAATAGTAGTAGTAGTATAGTGGTGGTAGTGGTAGTAGTAGTAGTAGTGAAAAAACTGTTGTGGCTATGCAGATATCGAAGGTCATTAATCTTGGAAATCAAAGCACAGTTTCTGATCGCTCTGCTGGTGCTGCAGGCCTGTAGAGCCGTTCTGTATTATGAATTATTATCTTGAGAGACGAAATGAAGGACCTTTGATATCCACAAAAGAAGCCACACATATTTCGTTCGTGTCGTAACTACCAAAGCAACTGTATTCAGTCGATAGGCAACAAGGAAGGTTTGCCGCCTCTGAGGAGTGATGGATTGGCCAGCAGGTGCTACCAACTCCCCCATCGTGGCCGAAACACTGTGACGCCTGTGCTGGAGTGTACAGGGCTGTCCAAACCGCGTCACGGTTCACAACCTCATTATGTGTGTTAGTGATCGCTGCAAGTGACTAGGCAGTGCGATGATGGGGTGTTTTCGATAGGCGACCTTTTGCCTCGCGCGAAATGGACTCTTTAATAGTTATGTAAGAAGCAGTTGACACAACCAAGTTCTGAAGTGTTTAATAAAGCGACATGTTTCGACATTTTTAACCTTTTATCATCAGGTTCCCTACCAGTAAAGATACCGGACGGTTCACGACGGCTGAACCCAGCCCGAATATAGGAATATCTCTTAACAGTGGCAACGATCACCAACCAATACCCGATCCCATGGATTGTGGAAATAACAGATTGTGCTGTCTACGTCGCCAGCAGTCAGCATCATAAAACAACAACACCTTTTTAACTGCCTATTTTAACTTTTGTTTTTATACACACATAATGTAAACATGGATAACGTTCCGTAAAATTTGAGTTGTAACTTTCCAACAAGTACGGCATTTTATGTATTTCTCTTTTATGTCTTATATTACATACGTTTAGCCTGATGATGACCGACTAAAAACGGTAGAAACATATCGCTTAATTACACGCATAAAACCCCTAGTTGTGTCGAATGTTTCTTACGTTACTATTAATTTGAAAGGACAGCGGGGATGTCCAACCTTAAAAAAGACGGCCTCTTGGCGAGTCACAAGCATTCTGCGGTTTCTGGACATGGCTGAGTGGTCCTGTTTCTGAATTTATGTGCAGTATCTGATGTTCAGTTAGTGTGTTTCGTCTGGCTGTCGTGTCACAGCATGCAGGTAGGGCTCCTTCTGAATGTTTGGCGGAACTAAATTTGTTTCGAAGTGCCGCTGTTCTGGGATGTTAGGCCGTGCCGACGTTTCGAAGGATAGTGCTTTTGTATCCAAGGTGAAGCGGTGCAGTCACCGGACTGTTGATCCTGAAGATCGAGACACTACGATTTTTGGAAATGTCTGTAACTGTTTAGCACTTTACTTGTAATAATATCTCAGAAGACTTGGTCGTTCATCAAAACCGCTGTCAGAACCTCAAATCTAGGAATGTAGTTTTTTTTTCTGGGGGGCGTTTGAGGGGGACTTCCTGTGTAAATTTTTGAGATTCAAAATAGTTCGCGGAAATGCTTTTTTTCGAGGCACGTACGAGGTTGGACAAAATTAAAAACTGATGACGCGAAATGACCCCTTTCCCTCCCACCCCAAACCCCATACCCTCCCGCCAGGTTTATCTGCACTGTCGTCTACCACTTAAACACTTCCATGTCAGTAAGCTATAATCAGTAACTCGTCGAACCGTCTCTTGATACAGTTCAGATCACAGAGTTATTTCCTATTACTTCAAGATCAATTTTTTTTTTGTAAATATCCTTTTTATTCGTCTGTGAATTCCACATTCTCTTCCTCTCAACATATCCTGCTACAAAAATTATCCATACCCGGCATCGCCTACAGCGTTTTTTTTTAAGTTTAAATTTTCTCATTTCCTGCTCATTTTAAATTATTTTTCACTCTTTCCTTAGTTCTTCATATCTTCCGTCCCTTCGCTGTCTCTCCCCTTCCCTTCTTCCGTTATTTAGTTCTTTTATAACTGGCCATCTAATTTGATCTGTGCCCGTCAATCCCGCTCCTGTCGGTATTGCCAGTTAATATGCCCGCCAAGTTCTGTATAGTTCATCTCTTTAGACTTGCTGCCCAGATTCTCGTTCTTGTGCTATCTACAAAGTTTCCGTACCGAAATTTTACTGAACTGCATTGCAAGTTGCCTCTCCTGCTGTCCTACCAAATTTCACACGTCACTGTTGATTCATAGATCATGTTGTGCATTCTGAAATTGTTAACTTCATATTTTAAGCCCCTGTTAAGCTTTTTGTTTCTAACGTTTGTATGCGTTTCGCTTTTGTATGTTCTTATTGTCTCTTCCATTCGCTTGTGCGCTTCAGCTCCACACTAGAGTCATTACGTAAATTCGTTCACCGCTACCTGCTGTAGCCGGCAGTCTGTAGTTCGAGTCACCGACTGCCGACGGACGATGCCAGACTGTTTAATTGATGTAACTGCTTAATAACGACAGAGTCCGCCACTGCTGTTTAGTGGATCCATAGTTCAACAAGAAGGGAGAGTCTCTGGCTGCACTTTTGGCATAACAGCATGTGGACGAGAGCGAAAGGTAGTATGTTCGAAGTCTGTCATTATCAGGCGTACCCTTGGCTTTAGAAGCTGGGAACCCGTTGTGTAATCCGGATCGTGACAGCTTTTGGCTGATGTAAATTGACTAGGAGAGGTTAACGATAGCCACATGTCCAGTAAGACGTTGTGGTGTAAGCCGCCCGGAACGACGTGTCCCGGCCTACGTCCGCCATTTGAGACCGTTAGTCAGAATTCAGCGTTTAGTTTAGGACCATTTGGCAAATCCCAGACAGACAGACAGACTGCTTCGAACTTATGATTCGGGGACCAGAAATTTTGGGTTTGTTTTCCGGCGTACACGGTGGAAACTGTACGAACGCAGAAGGACCTGCCGTTTCTTAGCTTTGCTTCTGAACAGTATTGGATTGTTCCCGTGTGCTCCATAAAGGAATAAAGTTCGTAAACTTTAAAATTACGGAAAAAAAATCCTCGGTGACATAGTTTTAAAAATTTCAGCTAAACAAGTAAAATAACAAACCAAATATGATAATTTTATACAGTGAAAAAAATTAATTGAACATTCTAAAATAATCTTTTATTATGTGTAATCGTAGAATTATGTTAATTCAGTTCTATAAATACGAGTTTTTTTAGCAGCTTGATGGAGTCGAGCACGTGATATTTACTGAGTGGAACTCACGCTCACCAAGTAAGAAGCTAAGCGGTGACCAGCTTTCTGTGATTTTCGGTTTTCTCCCCGTTGGTAGTATCACAATTGCAGTTCTAGTAAGGCAGCAGTTTGAATTACATTTTTTACACAAATTTGCTCTCTGATCTGCCCCCGCTCCAAGTCCACGTGTTTTTTTTTTGTGTAATTTTATGCTTGTGACGACTTCACTGCTGTGTTCCTTCAATGGGGCTAGTGTATCATCGCTTGTGATGTGTGCTGTTGTCCGATTTGAAAGTTACGTTAGGAAGAAAACAGTAAAAACTCTCGTATTGCTTGGCGTGTTTAAAGTAAAGTTAGAGGTGTGTTGGCAGAAAGATCAGAGAGTTTTCTGGTCTTCGCCTTGACTTAACATACAGCAGAGGGCGTGAACACGTATTTGTTGTTTAACAGTTCTGACACTGTCGGGTGGTTGGTTGGGGAGTGATTAAGGGTGTGGAAAATGGCGAGGAGGGAAGTTGTCTTGCGCTCGGGTAGGTGGGGTAAGTAAAGGTAAAGCAATCCCATTACAGGCCTGGACAGGCCCTGAGTGTTCCAGGAGTTTGAGACCCCCAGATTTTAAGACACTCGGCACATGAAGGTGGTAAGGTTGTCAGCCCTACGTACTGGCCGCCTTTACCCTGGTACTCCATTTCTGTTAGAGGCTGAGTCGACCCCAGGACCACAGTGCGGCAGGAAGGGTTATGTCAATGAAAAATTCCAGTGACACTTTCGTGATTCGAAACGGCGACCTACCGGCTTGTAGCGCAGTGCCTCAACCAACCGCGCTACCGCGTGCCGAGGTTTTCTTTTGGGGAAGACGTAGGAAAGCCACGCAATGCAGGATAGTCGGTGTTGTGGTCGAGATTGGAACGTAGTATCTTCCGAACAGGAATCAGAATCCCCGGAAGGGCTGCAGCCCTCCCAGAAACTAAAGTTTCATTTTTTGTTCAAAATTTGTGGAGGGTCCTCCCAGAAGAGTCGTCTTGTAGGAGCGTTACAGCTTAACCAGAACGTGGATGGCAGACCTCATGACCTGTACCGGATATTGAGCACTTTCGTTTTCTGTTTTGTGTGTTTACTCTGATTAATAAATATAAAAAACTTGGAATTGGTCTTATGTTTATTGTAACGTGCACCGTCTTGATAGTTGAATAAAGAGAGACCAACTTGATGTCACTTGCTTTATTATTTCATTATTTAATGCTCAACATATTTCGGATGTTAATACATCCATCCTCAGGAGATTGCGACTTATTTGTTGAGATATTTCATGGGTTGTATTGCTCTGGTTCGGTGCGCGTTGGTGTTACGTTGTGGTTTGGTTGGGGTGGTGTGGTATCCGGATGAGGCTTCAGCCTGAGGATGGATACCACACCACCCCAGCCAAACCACAACGTAACACCAACACACAACGAACCAGAGCAATACAACCCATGAAATAACTCAACAAATAAGTCGCAAGCTCTTGAGGATGGATGTATTAACATCCGAAATATGTTGAGCATTAAATAATGAAATAATAAAGCAAGTGACATCAAGTTGGTCTCTCTTTATTCAACTATTGGAATTGGTCATTTGTGATCTTGTACAATTTTCATACGACGTATTAGTTAGAGACGTTTGCTGGCATGGTGCATGTAGCAGCCACTAATTGGCATGTGGGCGGTATTGTGTGGCACCTTACAGAGCAGTCTGCGGTATGAAATCGCTGTAGTGAACGTCATATTTATCGCAAATTCCATTGTGTTTATTGGACCATGTAACGTGCAGTGGGGAAAAGTGTTGTCGTCAATCATTTCGTTTGATTTGTGTGTCCTCGGTGCATTTCAGTACACCAGCAGCTCCTCGTTTGGCAGGCGTCTCCACGGGGCAACACGACAAAAGTGGGCCTAGTTCGGTACCGCGCAAGTTAAGCGGCGTACAGTACTTCAGATACTGTTTATGTACTGATTGCATCTTTCATTCTTCCTTTGTTTCGTTCCCAGAATTCTCCACCCTCTCAGTTTTGTTTGAGTATCTTTAGATGATGTATTCTTTTGCTGTTGCGTGTGTGCAGTCTGCATTTAGGCTTAAATTGCGTTTGTTCGTCGTCTGCAGTTTTTTTTTTGTTTTTATTAGTGCGCTAGTGGGAAAAAGCCCATTGAATTTCAGCAGGCAATATTTTCTTCTTCCCCCCCCCCC
>Ga0123353_10018969_pt1 | contig 10201 bp, 5 predicted proteins | sample TergutLab28metaG_3_FD_92763 | JGI IMG/M metagenome (GOLD analysis project Ga0123353, IMG submission 92763) | Labiotermes labralis P3 segment gut microbial communities from Petit-Saut dam, French Guiana - Lab288 P3 | ecosystem: Host-associated > Arthropoda: Insects > Digestive system > Gut ...
GCGAGCAATTCGCCCACGAATGGGACGGCAAGATCGACGGCAAGCGGTTGAAAGGCGACTACGTCATCATCTGGGAATACATGGACGGCGAACGAGCCTTCCCCGTCACGCTCAAGTAAGAGATAAGAAACGGGCGGTTCCCACGAACCGTCCGTTTTACGAACCTGCAAGAAGATCGATTTCTTCCCCAGCATTCCCAATATTCCTACCCCCTCCCCGCACATCCAGTTGCAGCGAGCGTATTCACGCGCCACCGCTTGCAAAAACAGTACCTATCTGCGATACTACCCGCGTCATGACAAAAAAATCTCTCCTTATCCTGCTCTCGGCGACCCTCGCCGCCACGCCAGCCTTGGCCGAAGGCCTCCGCAACCTCCCTTTCAACAAAGATGAAAAACGCATCGAGGTCACCGACCGTGTGTGGGCGACCACGCCCGGCGAGGCCTCCGTTTGCATCTGGAAGGACGACAAGCTCGCCGCCGTCACCTACACCGTCGACGACAACTGGGCTTCCGACGTGGACTGGTGGCTCGAAATGGGCGAGAAGTACAACTTCAGGGCCACGTGGTTCCTCATCGTCAACTGGGTGCTCGAGCGACCCGGCTTCGGCGGCTCGTGGGACGTCTGGAAGAAAGTGTTCGACGCCGGCCACGAAGTCCAGTCGCACACCGTCAGCCACGGCGCGAACAAGGACTTGACGCTCGACGAGGAATATGGCAAGGCCATTACCATCATCGAGGAAAACATGCCCGGCAACCGAGTGCGCGTCCTCGCCTTCCCGGGCAGCGGTTTGCAGAACGACCCCGAGGTCGCTAGGAAATACTACATCGGCGCCCGTAGCGTGACCGGCCACGTGAACCCCGCGCAAAACATCAACTACATGAGCACTCACAGCCTCGGCGGCGGCATCTGCCTCACCGAGACGATGGCAAACGGCGGACGCCACTGGGCCTACACGCCCGACACTATCAACCCCGAAAGCAAGCTCTTTCGCGGTTGGACGTGCTCGCACTTCCACGGGGTCAACACGCCCGAGGCGCGCGAGGCCGCCGAAAAACAATTCCAGTACCTCAAGGAAAACGAAAAGGACTACTGGGTCGCCCCATTCGGAGCGGTCGTCCAATACGGCCAGCAGCGCGACACCGCCGAACTCAAGGTCACCAAGAACAACCCCAAGGAAATCGCCCTCCTCCTCACCAGCAAGATGGCCCCCGAGTATTTCGACTATCCGCTCACCGTGAAAGTGACCGTGCCGAAAGACTGGAAGAACGCCACTGCCAAACAAGCCGACAAGGAAATCGAAACCAAACTCGTCGAGCACGAAGGGCACAAGTACGTGTTCGTGCAAGTCGTCCCCGGACGAGGCGAGGCCAATTTAGTAGCCAATAATTAGAAACCCCACTTTCCCGATAAATCCAATTCAAAATTTTCAATCTAAAATTCCAATGAAACGCCTTGCTATTCTCAGCATACTACTTGCTACCGCCACCGCCCTTGCCGCCACCAAGGCATCGAACGTCACACAGCATCACATCACGTGGACGTTCGATAAAGAGCACAAGATCGGCCAATTCGTCAACGGCGACTGGTGGGTCATCGGCCCCGTCAACATCGTTGCCATCACAAACGACCTCAGCGACATGAAATTCGCCGACCCCGAGACACCCGAAGTGAGCGGCTCGATGGTCAACCCCGTCGTCGACCGCACCAACATTCACACGGAAACCAACCAAGGCTACGACGAACGCCACCAGAACTACCACACCGAACTCAACGCCGCCATGCCCAACGGTAAGCCCGTATCCAAGGACAACCCCCTCCACCTCGCACACGCCAGCAGCCTCGTCTCCACCGTCAGTTGGCTCTGGCGTAGCGAAACTGAGAAAGAGGAAGGCGCTCCGCGTATACCCGCCCCTGGCAAGCACATGCGCCCCGTCCTCCGCGCCGCTGCCGTCCTCACCGTCGTCGACAAAGCCCCGCCTGAGGGCAGCTTCCGCCCCGCCTACGCGGGCACCGAGAAGCGCATGTTCAACGTGAGCCAGCTCCGTCTCGACCGCCTCGGCAAGCTCGACCCTGTCGAAGGCGTCACCAACGAAATGGCCGAAGGCAAGTACCCTGCGCTCGACTACGGCATGCTCGTCAAAGGCGCGAGCCTCCCGCAATTCACCTACGCCCTCTCGCACCTCTGGCTCGACCACATCCCGCACTGGTACGGCGGCGAAGCCTACCACCCCTCGCTCAACATGCCCAACTACGGACGCGAAATGTCCCGCATCCTCTCCAACGCCATGCTCGCCCTCCACCTCGACTGGGAAAAGGTCGAAGGCGGTTCCCCCCAGCCAGACAAGAAACCCCTCGTCATCAACCTCGTCCAGCTCGGCATCGACCTCGCGGGCATCGCCGACGCCAACGGCTTCTGGGTCGAAGACGGAGGCCACGCCGCCGGACGCAAGCCCACCATCCTCTTCGCCGGCCTCCTCCTCGACGACGCGCACATGAAGAACGTCGGCCACTGGGACACCAGCTTCCAGGACAACACCCAGGTCTTCTACGTGAGCGAGGACGACATCGAGCGCACCGGAAGCGAAAACTGGAAAGTCGCCCGAAACGTCAAAAAAGCTCCCTACACCAAGGAAATGATCGGCATGCCCGAATGGTCGTTCGGCCAAGTCCGCCAGGGCCCCCTCGGCAACGCCGCATGGGACATCCCCTACCGTGCCATCAACTACTCCTACATCGTGCCCTTTGCGCTGGCGATGCAGATGTTCGAGGACGGACGCAAGCTCTTCAATCGCGAAGCCTACTTCGACTACGCCGACCGCGTGATGTCGGGCGACGGCAGCCTCGGCCGCTACGGCGGATCCTACGACAGTATCCCTGCCTTCCCCGCCAAAATGTGGGAGGCCTACCGAAAGAACTACCCCACCACCTACGACGCCAAGAAGTGGGACGACCAGAAAATCCTCGACCACATCCTCAACGCCACGGTGGAAGAATAGCAGAGCTCCGCGTTTTATGAAAACATCCGCATCGCTATTCTCCTTCGCCATCCTCGCCTGCGCCCTCGCCGCTTCGCCAACGGACGTCCCCGTGACCGCCGTCGGCAGCGGCGATACCACGCTTGTCGCCCAGTGGCTCGTGCTCGGCCCGTTTCCCAACACCGTGCTGCAAAACCTCAATGGCCAACGCGCCATCGACTCCGACCCCCTCGCCCTGCTAGGCGGCGAGGCCGCTGCCCGCGTAACGCCGCAAACAACGCTCTCGGGCGAAACCAACGGCACTGTCTGGACGGCCACGGCCAAGCCCTACACGTTCGACTCCACGCGGGATCTACGCACGCTCTTTCCCTCGGCAGGTTCGAACGCCATCGCCTACGCCTTTGCCGACATAGAATCCGACGCGCCGCGCCACATGGTCTGCCGCTTCCGCCGCGGCTTCCCCGGCGGCTCGAAGGTGTGGCTCAACGGCCAGCCCGTCCATCCCGCCGCCGCCAGCAGGGAAATGGTCACCGAGCGCGTGGAATTCCCCGTCACGCTCCAGACGGGTCGCAACCGCCTGACGGTGAAAATCGAGCACCGCTGGTGGGGCTGGAACGTCGGCCTGCTCCTGCTCGACAAAGAACGCGCCGCCGCGAGCGAACGCACCCTACGCTTCGTGCACGACGACACCCTGCAAACACGGCTCAAGCACTCGACCCTGCGTTTCGTCGCGCCAGGCAGATTCCCCGCCGTGGAATTCGGCAACCCCGAACTGGCCTCGCTCCTGCTCGACACGGAAACGCTCGCCGTCCGCTGGTTCGACGCCGACCTCAACGAAGTAATCGAGGCCGCCAAGCCTGGCTTCTACTGCGCCTACGTGACCGCGCAGGCACCCCAGACCTCCCAGCCCCTCGCATGGCGGCGTGTCGTGCCGCTCATGGTATTCGACGATCCCGGGAAATGGACTTCGCCGTGGGATTTTAAAAACCAAACTCTCACGCAGTGGCAGGAAGGTGGAAGTTTCAGCCAAGCAGCCTGGGAGGCGACACGCCCATTGTTGACAGGCATCCTGCAAGAAGGTTGGAAGCGAATGGCATCAAGCGATACTCCCGTGCTCTGGATGGGAGAAATGGCTCTCGACCACGCACCCGTCGACGCTTGGCGCGAAGCTCCCTACGCGCATTTGCAGGACTACATGGCGAAGCTGCGCCACAAAGTGCTCGACCGCCCCGCACCTCGCTCACTCGCCCCGCCAACCCCCGAGTCCACAGCCACGGCGTTGCGTGAAGGTACGGAAGTCGAAGCGGGATTCAAACCGGGAACGGTTGAAAATATCCGTGCTATCCTCACAGAATGGAGCGAGAAGAGCGGACACGGTTTCGTAGCCGTGGTGGCGCGGTACGGCGTGGTCGTCCTTCATGAAGCCTTTTCCGGTGCGAAGGATGCACAGCATGTTGCTCCGTTCGACCGTCTCGTCGACGGCAAGATGACCACCGCCGCCCGCTTGGAAACCGCCTCCGCCACCAAGTTTTTCCTCGGTGCGATCCTCGGGCGTTTCATGGACCAGGGGCTGCTCGACCTCGACGCTCCGGTCAGAAATTTTTTCCCTGATTTTCCCGCAGAAGGCCCGCTCGCGCCCCTCACCGTGCGCCGTTTGATGAACCATACATGCGGCCTCGAAAGGCATCGGAATTGGCAACAATTGGAGGGGATGGTCAATCCCTTCTTGGATGTCTCGGCGCTCTGGATCCTCGAAGCCGACCCCTCCGAAGTGCCCTATTACAACTACAACAATTTCAGCATGGACCTCGGCGGAAAAGTGATCGAGGACATTACGGGACGCTCGGTCTTTCGCGTCATGCGCGACGGGCTTTTCGAACCGCTCGGAATGGACAACCCCACCATCTGTGCACTTGGTCACGGCCTCGCGTGCACCGCCATGGATCTCGCCCGCATGGCCGAAATGTTCCGCCAAGGCGGCACCTACGACGGCAAACGCTACATGCGCCCCGACACGCTCGAAAAGCTCCTCCCAATCCCCGTCGGCCGCCACGCCCCGCAGCTCTCCCCCACCTCCGCCACCGAAGAATACGGCGTAGGCATCCAATGGTTGCGCGACCCCGTCCCCGCTCCGCAGCACCGGCAAGACGGCCCCCACTACATCCTCGGCGCAAACGTCTACGCCCACAGCGCCTCCAACGGCACCCTCGTCCGCATCGCCTCCGAGCATGAACTCGTCGTCGCCATGCTCCGCTACACCGAAGGCCCTAGCTACGAGGAGCACAAAACCAAGTTCCTCCAAGCCATCGCCGACGGCCTTGCGGAAGAGTAAGAGCTGGGAAAAAAGTATCAGCAATTGCAATTAGTCCTCGACAAAACTGTATACAATCTAGCGACATTTAGAATTCAGTAGGGTCTACCACCCCTTCCGTAACGTCGCCGTATTACAAGATTCGCCCTTCCGACTATGCAGTCCTGTGATGCACGTTCACATGCACAAAGGGTGCTCCATCGCAAGGGAAAGGGGATCCCACCTTCGTGGGGAATCACGCTTGCACAAACAGCAGTTTCGTGTGAGACTATATGCGTATTATGAAACCCATCACGCTACTCGCCAGTACGCTTATATTCACTGCCTCGGCCATCATGGCCGCCACCAAGGCCACCAGCGTTACGCGCCACAACATCACGTGGACGTTCGACAAGGAATACGAAATCGGCCAGTTCGTCAACGGCGACTGGTGGGTACTCGGCCCCGTCAAAATCACCGCCATCACAAACGACCTCAGCGACAAATCATTCCTGCCCACCGACGGCACCGCCGTAAGCGGCTCGATGGTCAACCCCATCGTCGACACCCCAAAACGCCAGCCTGGCGAACAGGCCGCCACCTACAACAAGCGCGTGAACGCCCACGGCTACGACGAACGCCTCAACCACTACAACGAGGAACTCAACGCCGCACTCCCCAGCGGCAAGCCCCTTTCCACCGACAACCCCCTCATCCTCAAACCCAGCAGCAGCCTCATGTCCGTGGTGAGTTGGCTTTACCACACCCCCGCAGACAAGGAACCCGGCGCCCCGAAAGTCCCCGATCCTCCCGAAAGCTGGCACATGCGCCCCGCCCTGCGCGCTGCCGCCGTCCTCACCGTACTCGACAAAGCCCCGCCCGTTGGTTCCTTCCGCCCCGCCTATGCCGGCACCGAAAAACGCATGTTCAACGTGAGCCAAATCAAACGCGACCGCCTCCGCGGCTTCGCCCCCTTCGGCTTCACCAGCACCGAAGCCGTCAACCCCGACGACCCCGCGAGCGTCTTCCGCAACCTCAACACGGAAATCAACGCCAACCGCCTCATCCGCGCCACCGAACGCGTCTGGCTCGACCACATCCCCAGTTGGTGGGGTGGCGAAGCTTGCCACCCCTCGCTTAACATTCCCAACTACGGACGCGAAATCTCCTACGTCCTCATGCACTCCATGCTCGCCCTTAACCTCGACTGGACCAAGATCGAAGGATTCACCCAAGAGCAAAAAGACCAACTCCTCATCAACATCCTCCAGATCGGCATCGACTCCGCAGGAGCCGCCGACGCCGGTAGCTTCTGGGATTTCAACGGCGGCCACCACGCAGGGCGCAAACCCGTCATCCTCTTCACCGGCCTCCTCCTCGACGACAAGCACATGAAGAGCGTCGGACAATGGGACTGGCCGTGCCACGACAACGACAGTGTCTTCTACGTCACCGAAGAGCACGTTGCGCTCAGCAACAACGAAGACCGCTGGAAACCCGACAAGCGCACAAAAATCCGCGCCCCCTACACCAAGGAAATGATTGGTATGCCCGAATGGGGATTCCGCCCCGAAGGCATCAACGCTGGCTGGGACCACCCCTACCGCTCCAACAACGCTGGCTACATCGTCGGCTTCGCGCTCCTCTTCACCATCATGGAGGATGGCCGCAAACTCTTCAACCACGAAGTCTACTTCGACTACGCCGACCGCATCCTCTCTGGAGGCGATCTCCTCGACTACCGCGGCAGCTACGAACGCCTCTCCCCATTCGTCCGCGAAATGTGGGAACTCCACCGCAAGGACTACCCCAGCACCTACGACAAAAAGTTCGACGACCCCAAGATCATCGAATACATCACCACGCGCACGGAGGAATAGCAACATCACACGTTAAATAACCAATATGGATATCTACATACCCAAAAGTACATTCTTCAAAGGATTCGAATGGACGGGCGAGCGCGCCTTCCTCGCAGCGCTGAAATAAGTTAAGAGTAGTGGAGCACAGGCGTCCCCGCCTGTGGAAGTTGCGACATCGATACAATGGGATGTCCTGGGTAAGAGCTTTTCTTCATCCTGCGCGAGCCTTGGCAGTGCTGGCGCAGGAGCCGATGCGGGGGCAAGGGCCATTGCATAGGAAAACCCGCCTTCACAGGCGAGGATGCCTGTGCTCCACTACGCTTACGCAACTCTTCCACTTGACTTCCTCCTCATAATCCATCCCCTTTTCCACACTCTCAATATTGTGCAAAACATGAAAATTGATTCCCGTGCGCTCACGCGCTCCCACTTGCAAAAACAGCACCTATCTGCGATACTACCTGTGTCATGACCAAAAAATCGTTCCTTATCCTACTCACGGCAGCCCTCGCAGTCTCGACATCCTTCGCGGCCACCAAAGCCTCGAGCGTCACGCAGCACCACATCACCTGGACGTTCGACAAAGAATACCAGATCGGCCAATTCGTCAACGGCGACTGGTGGGTCGTCGGCCCCGTCAACATCGTCGGCATCACCAATGATCTCAGCGACATGAAATTCGCCGACCCCGAGACGCCCGAAGTAAGCGGCTCGATGGTCAACCCCATCATCGAAAGGGACGGCCCGCGCTTCTCCGACACACGGCAGGGCTACGACGAACGCCTCCAGCAATACGTCCCCGAACTCAACGCCGCCTACCCCAACGGCAAGCCCGTATCCAAGGACAATCCACTCGTTCTCAAACCCGTCAGCAGCCTCGTCTCCACTGTGAGCTGGCTCTGGCGCAGCGAAGAGGAAAAAGAAGAAGGCGCGCCGCGCGTGCCCGCCTCCGGCAAGCACATGCGCCCAACGCTCCGCGCCGCCGCCGTGCTCACCGTGGTCGACAAACCCCCGCCCGAAGGCTCCTTCCGCCCCGCCTACGCCGGCACCGAGAAACGCACCTTCAACGTCAAGCAAATCCAGCTCGACCGCCTCGCCAACCTCGACCCCGTCGAATCGCTCACCAACGCGCCTTACGAAGGCCCCTTCCCTGGATTCAACTACAGCGCCATCCTCACAAACGTGAGCATCCCGCAGATGACCTACGCCCTCTCGCACCTCTGGCTCGACCACATCCCGCACTGGTACGGCGGCGAAGCCTACCACCCCTCGCTCAACATGCCCAACTACGGACGCGAAATGTGCTGGATCATCGGCAACTCCCTCCTCGCCCTCAATACCGATTGGAGCAAAATCGACGGCAAGCCCGACAAGATGCCCCTCCTTATTAACATGCTCCAGTTCGGCATCGACCTCGCGGGCATCGCCGACGCGGGAGGATTCTGGGGAGCCGACGGCGGCCACCTCGCTGGACGCAAACCTGCCATCCTTTTCGCTGGTCTCCTCCTTGACGACAAGCACATGAAAAACGTCGGCCATTGGAAAACCAACTTCCAGGACAATGAACAAACCTTTTACGTAACCGAGGCCGACGTCGAGGCCACCAACGCCCCCGGCGTCGCCGACAAAGTCAAAACCGGCTTCGCGCCCTTTACCAAGGAAATGATCGGCATGCCCGAATACCGCTTCCGCCCCCCGCCGAGTGGCGACGGCGGCGGCAATGCGGCTTGGAGACAGGGCGACCCCTACCGCTTCATCAACAACGGCTACATCCCGATTTTCGCGCTCACGTTCACGGTCATGGAGGACGGACGCAAACTCTTCAACCACGAAGCCTACTTCGACTACGCCGACCGCATCATGGACAACGACATGGAGCTCATGTCCAAGGGCGGCTACGACCGCCTCTCCGATTTCGCCACCGACATGTGGCAGACCCACCGCGCCAAATTCCCCTCCACCTTCGATTCCAAGCGTTGGAAGAGCGAGACGATCATGGAACACATCACCAATCCGCCACCGAAGGAGTAGGAAAGATGACTACGCCTGAACGCAAGCGATAATGACAGAAAACGTCGATACGATTCTTTGAGCAATCTAAAATTTAAAATGAAAAAAATCCTATCATTCCTACTCTGCACAGTGGTTGCTACGACCACCTTCGCGGCCACCAAAGCCTCGAGCGTCACGCAGCACCACATCACCTGGACATTCGACAAAGAATACCAGATCGGCCAATTCGTCAACGGCGACTGGTGGGTCGTCGGCCCCGTCAACATCGTTTCCATCACCAACGACCTCAATGACAAATCCTATCTGCCCACAGACGACGAAACCGTCGTCAATGGCTCGATGATCAATCCCGTTTCCGACTCTACCGACAAATTCACCGTCACGCGCAACGGCTTCGACTCGCGCCTCCGCCACTACGAAAACGAACTCAATGCCGCCCTCCCCGGTGGCAAACCACTCTCTGCCGACAACCCGCTCACGCTCAAGCCCGACCAAAGCCTCGTTTCCGTTGTCAGTTGGCTCTGGCGCAGCAACGAAGACAAAGAAGAAGGCTGCCCGCGCGTCCCCGAAGGACCCCCGAATGAACACGTCCGCCCCACGCTCCGGGCCGCCGCCGTCCTCACCGCGCTCGCCAAGCCCCCGCCAGAGAGCAGCTTCCGCCCCGCTTACAGTGGCGATAAGAAGCGCATGTTCAACGTAAACCAGCTTCGCCTCGACCGACTAGGCAAGCTCGACCCCGTCGAGGAAATCACCGCCTCGCCTGCGCCCAGTGGCCATTACGCTGGCAGATTCGCCTCCCCTCATAGTTTGGACACGCCCGCACTCGGCGAATACCCCGCCTTCGACTACTGGGCCATCACCCGCGGTGCTAGTATCCCACAACTCACTTACGCCACCTCGCACCTCTGGCTTAGCTATATATCAAACTTCTACGGCGACGAAGCTTTCCATCCCGCGCTCAACATGCCCAACTATGGTCGCGAAATCTGCTGGATCCTCTCCACCGCCATGCTCGCACTCAACACCGACTGGGAAAAAATCGAAGGCAAACCCGACAA
>Ga0123353_10018972_pt1 | contig 10200 bp, 8 predicted proteins | sample TergutLab28metaG_3_FD_92763 | JGI IMG/M metagenome (GOLD analysis project Ga0123353, IMG submission 92763) | Labiotermes labralis P3 segment gut microbial communities from Petit-Saut dam, French Guiana - Lab288 P3 | ecosystem: Host-associated > Arthropoda: Insects > Digestive system > Gut ...
ATGAGCCACAGGTCGAAGCCGTTTGAAAAGATCATACAGGACGCGGAGGCGAACCTTCGCGCGCTGCTCGAAATACCCGAGGATTACGACGTATTGTTCGTGCAGGGCGGAGCCACGCTCGCTTTCGCGATGGTACCGCTGAACCTCATAACGGGCGGCGGTAAGGCGGATTTTCTCATAACCGGGCAATGGGCCGAGAAGGCGTATCAGGAAGCCGCGAAATTCGGCGACGCGCGCGCCGTAGCGAGCTCGAAAGAGCAAAAGTTCTCGTTCATTCCCAAAGTGCCCGCGGACGAGTACCGGAGCGACGCGGACTACGTACACATCACGTGGAACAACACGATCTACGGCACAAAGTTCCCTGCCGTGCCGGACACCGGCGGACTTATGCTCGTCACCGATATGTCGAGCTCCATCCTCTCGGAGAGGATAGACGTCTCGAAATTCGGGTGCATCTACGCGGGCGCGCAAAAGAATATAGGGCCCGCCGGGCTCACAATCATTATCGTCAGGAAGGAGCTTGTAGGAAAAGCGAAGGAAGGCATTCCGACATATCTCAATTTCAAGACGCACGCGGAAAGCGGCTCGCTGTACAACACGCCGCCGGCGTGGTGCATCTACATCGCCGGCGAGGTGTTCAAGCTGTTGCTCGAACGCGGCGGCATCGCCGCCATGGAAGAGATCAACAAGCGAAAGGCCGCGAAACTCTACGACTATATAGACGGCTCGAAGCTATATACGGCGCCGTGCGTCAAGGAAGACCGTTCGCTCATGAACGTGGTCTTCGTGACGGGCGACGAGGAGCTTGACAAGAAATTCGTTGCGGAGGCAAAAGCCGAAGGGCTCGTGCAGCTGAACGGGCACCGTTCGATCGGAGGCATGCGCGCAAGCATCTACAACGCCATGCCCGAGGAAGGGGTGGACAAGCTCATCGGGTTTATGAAGAAATTCGAAAGCGCGAATTTGTGAAATATTTGATTTTAGTCCCGGACGGGGCTGCAGACGTCTCTGTTGAAAGCGAAAAAACACCGCTCGAAGAAGCGCGTATGCCGGTCATAAACGGCCTCGCCGAGAGGGGGAGCGTAGGCCTTGTTCGGATGATACCCCGAGGCGTCCCCCCCGGCAGCGACGCCGCGAACCTCGCCGTGCTCGGTTACAATCCGAAAAAGGATCTTACAGGACGCTCTCCGCTCGAGGCCGTGAGCATGGGCATCGACCTCGGGGACCGCGACGTGGCTTTCCGCACGAACCTCGTGACGTTGGTCGGTAAAGGGGACTACAAGTCGCTCACCATAGTCGACCACGCGTCCGGCGACATCAGCGACGAAGAAGCTCACGCGCTGATCGAATACCTCGACGCGGCCATCGGATCGGGCGACCCCGCGAACGAAGGGAGGGTCAGGTTTTATCCCGGCGTGAGCTACCGCAACGCCCTCGTCGTAAAGGACGGGCCGAAAACGAAAAGCGGCGTAGGAAACGTTTTCAAGGACTATACGGACTACGCGCTCATCCCGCCGCACGATATCTTAGACCGGCAAATAGGGCTTTACCTGCCGGATAAGGAAAACGAGGAATACATACTTGATTTCATGGTCAGGAGCTACGATTTACTGAGGGATCACGAAGTCAACAAAGCAAGGATCGCGAAGGGCCTGAAACCCGCGAATTCGATCTGGATATGGGGAGAAGGCACAAGGCCCGCCCTGTCTCCCATCACCGGGAAATACGGCGTGAACGGGGTGGTCATATCCGCCGTGGACCTCATCAAAGGCATAGGCATTTGTGCGGGGCTCGAGCCCGTGACGGTCGAGGGCGCGACAGGGACGATAGATACGAATTTTAAAGGTAAGGGCGAGGCCGCCATAGACGCTTTCCGAAGCGGCAAGGATCTCGCGTATATCCATGTGGAGGCGCCGGACGAATGCGCCCATCAGGGGAGCCGGGCGGGCAAGATCGAGTCGCTGGCGCGTATAGACGAGGATATCGCGGCGCCCATACTCGCCTGGCTCGAGGAAAACCGCGAAAAAACAGGCGAGGAGTTCCGCGTGCTTGTCGTCCCCGATCACCGTACTCCCGTGGTGATCCGTACGCATACGGACGAGCCCGTGCCTTATGTCCTTTTCGACAGCGCGGCCGCCGGCGAGCCAAACTTGAAAAACGCTTTCACAGAGCGCTCCGCGGAGGCGGGCAGGCATGTCCGTTCCGGCAGGGAGCTTGCCGACTGGTTCTTCACCCATAAAACCTGAATGAGTTTCGATATAAGCGAAAACCTGAAGCGGCTGCCGGCGAGGCCCGGCGTCTATCTTCACAAAGACAGATTCGGTGATGTGATCTATGTTGGCAAGGCGGCTTCTTTAAGGAGCAGGGTGCGACAGTATTTCGCTTCGCCCGAAAGACTGGACGCGAAGACTGCGGCGCTGGCAAAAAACATCGCCGAGTTTGAGTATATAGTCACGGATACCGAGGCAGAGGCCCTCATTCTCGAAAACACGCTTATAAAAAAGCATCTACCGCGCTACAACGTGATGCTTACGGACGACAAGACCTACCCCTATCTCAAAATCACGTACGCGGAGCCTTACCCCCGCGTCGTCAAGACGCGCGTCCTTTCGAGCGACGGCAGCAAGTTCTTCGGGCCGTACGCGGACGTCGGCGCGCTGAATCGTATAATCGAGCTGATAAACGATTCGTACAGGTTGAAGAGGTGCCCGCAGAAGGAATTTCCGAAGGCCCACCGCCCGTGCCTCAATGGGTTCATCGGCGCCTGCGACAGATGCTGTACGGAGGACGCCCCCTCGCCCGAGGAGTACGCGGAGCGGATCGAGGGAGTGGCCGAGTTTCTGAAAGGACGGGACAAACGCCTCGCGGCGGCGCTGAAAACGCGCATGAACGCCGCGTCGGAGGCGATGGATTTTGAGACGGCCGCGAAATGCCGCGACCTGATCACGGCAGCCGCGGCTGTGACCGAACGGCAGAAGGTAGACCTCTTATCGTCGGGCAGCATGGACATATGCCTCGCCACGGAAGCGGACGCAGGGGAGGGAAGGCACGCCCGCGTCACGGTGTTTTTCGTGCGCGACGGCAGGCTATCGGGACGGGAGCTCCATCACTTAGACGCCGAAGAAGGCGCCGCAAAACATGAAGTAATGGCGGCGTTCCTGAAACAGTATTACGCGAACCAGACGATGATACCGAAGGAGATACTGCTCGAGGAAGAGATAGACGACAAGGCCGCGATCGAAGGCTATCTGTCCGAAGCGGCAGGCCGGAGAGTGAGGCTCGCGGTACCGAAACGAGGAGACAAGCCGGCGCTTTTAAAACTCGCGCAAAAGGATATCCGCGAGACTCAAGGATTGGCGGAAGACCTGCTCGAGGCCAGGAGGGACAGGACGGCTGCGGCCGAGGAAGCGCTCAGGCAAGCCGCCGGGCTGCCCGGGCCCGCAGGTGACAGGCCGCTCAGGATAGAGGCTTACGATATTTCGCATACGGGCGGAGACGACAGCGTCGGGACCATGGTCGTGTTTCGCGGCGCGGAAAAGAGCACGTCGGACTACCGGCGCTTCAAGATAAGGACGACAGACGAACAGGGCAAAAGCGCGGACGACCTCGCGTCCATGCAGGAAGTGCTTTACAGAAGGCTGAAGCGCGGGCTCGCCGGCGATAAAAGCTTTGACGAGATGCCGGACGTGATACTCGTGGACGGCGGCAAAGGGCAGGTACTTGCGGCCGAGCAGGTCACGGCGGCCCTCGGGCTCGATCCGCCGGTACCGGTCCTCGGGATGGTAAAGGACGAGCGCCACCGCACACGTGCGCTATTGTCCCCGTGTCTTTCAGAAATAGACCTGAAGCAGTGGCCCGAGCTCTATCATTTGATAGGGGCGATACAGGAAGAGGTGCACCGCTTCACCGTCGAGTACCACCGAGGCGTGCGGGGCCGCCGCATGGTAAGCCGCGATAAATAATGCGGCTGTGATAGAATAAGCTTATGAAAAAGGTATTGCCCATAAAGCTGAGAGACATACTCGCCACGATCGGGATCGTGGCGGCGGCTACCTTCGTTTGCGGTATCATAAGACTGTTTTCCGACAACGACCTGCCGCTCTACCTCGTTTTCGTTCTGGCCGTCGTCGTCGTGTCGAGGCTGACGGACGGCCTCGTCTACGGGATCGTGGCGTCGGCGATCGCGGTCTTCGTCATCAATTTCGCCTTTACCAATCCCGTCTGGATTTTCAATTTCACGGTTACGGGTTATCCGTTCACGTTCATCAGCCTGTTCGTTGTATCGGTCATCATCAGCACGCTCACGACGCAGATAAAGCAGCAGCAAAAAATAAAGGCTGACGCCGAGAGGGAAAAACTCTACGCGGACTTGATGCGTTCGATCTCGCACGATTTGAGGACGCCTCTTACGTCGATCGTCGGGTCGACATTCGTGCTGATCGAAAGCGACGAGTACCTGTCCGAAGAACAGAAAAAAATGCTTCTGTCCGAAATCCGCGACGACGCTGCCTGGCTCATACGCATGGTCGAAAACGTATTGTCGGTCACGCGTATCCGAGGCGAGACGAAGATACAAACGGCAAACGAGCCGCTCGAGGAACTCGTAGGCGATATCGTCGTAAAGTTCAAGAAAAGATATCCTGACAAGCAGGTTATCGTATCGATCCCCGAAGAGCTCATTTTTATCCCAATGGACGCGACACTGATCCAGCAGGTTTTGATGAACCTTTTAGAAAACGCCGTCCTGCACGGAGAAGGCATGACGAGGCTTGGTTTTTCCGTCGAAATAGAGGGCGACAACGCTGTTTTTTACATAGAAAACGATGGAGAAGCCGTCGATATTTCGGAGATGAAGAAGCATATCGAAGGGCTTGCTTTCGCCCCGGCAAAGGAAAGCAGTTCTGACAGCAGGCGAGATCTCGGAATAGGGCTTTCGGTCTGTTCGGCTATAGTCAAAGCGCACGGCGGAATGATGTTCATCCGGGCGGGCGCAAACGGCGGGGTGCGCACGGGGTTCAACCTGCCGCTCGATCAGAGGTGATAAGATGGCGAGTAAAGACAGGATACTGATCGTCGACGACGAGAAAAACATATGCCACTTTTTATCGACCGTGCTGACGGCAAACGGCTACGACACGATGACGGCGCAGACCGGCGGGGAGGCGTGTGCGCTCATCGACTCCGAGGCGCCGGATCTGGTGCTGTTGGACCTCGGCCTGCCGGATATGGACGGGACTTCCGTCATCGAATCGGTGCGGTCCCGCAGCGATCTGCCGATAATAGTGATCTCCGCGAGGATGCAGGAGAGCGACAAAGTTCAGGCTCTCGACATGGGCGCGGACGACTACATCACGAAGCCGTTCGGCTCATCCGAGTTCCTCGCCCGCGTACGCACGGCCATAAGGCATTACCGGGCGACAAGCGGAAGGAAAGGCATATTTACAGGCCGGCTGAGCATCAGCGGCCTGACGATAGATTTCGACAAGCACCAGGTGCTCGTCGCGGGCGAAAACGCGCACCTTACGCAGATCGAGTTCAGGATAGTGGCCTTGCTCGGACAGAACGCGGGCAAAGTCCTCACCTACGACCATATGCTCAGGGAGATCTGGGGGCCGGAGGCGGGGGGAGACAACCAGATACTGCGCGTGAACATGGCGAATATAAGACGCAAGATCGAAGACGATCCCGCCGATCCGAAATACATACTCACAGAGATAGGGATCGGCTACCGCCTGCTCGATTTGGAAGCATAAGAACTTGAAATTATGTTACAATACTTTTGAAGTTATTTAGTGGTAAGCGGCGGCGCCGCAGGAGGCTGAAGATGGCTGCGAATAAGTCGAAAGGCGATGCCTACGATGAAGAGCCCATGGTCGTAACTCTGGAGTACGACGACGGTACTGAGATCGAAACCGAGGTCATGGGGATTTTTGAAGTAGACGGGAAGGAATATATAGCGCTTATTCCCGACGACGATTCCGACGATGTTTATTTATATGGCTATGCCGAAGTCGGCGACGACGAGTTCGAGCTGCTCGATATCGAAGACGAGGCCGAATTCGAAAAAGTCGTGAAAGAATTTGACGCCTTGATGGACGTCGAAGACGAGGAGTAGCTGAGACCAGGTGAAAAACACCTACGACGTTATTATTGTCGGCGCCGGCGCCGGCGGCATGTTTGTGTCCTATGAGCTTACGAAGCTCGGGAGCGAAAAGAGCGTTTTATTGCTCGATAAAGGACGCGGGCTGAATGAACGTCAATGCCCGATATCCGAAGGAAAAGCGAAGAATTGCGCACATTGCGAACCGTGCAGTATCATGAACGGTTTCGGCGGCGCGGGAGCGCTTTCGGACGGAAAATACAATATCACAACTGAATTCGGAGGGGATCTGCACCTGCTCATCGGCCGCGAGGAAGCACTGGCTATGATGGAGTATGTCGACGAGGCGCTTGTGTCGATGGGAGGCGGAGACGCCAGGCTCTACAGCACGGCGAACAGCGGGCTGAAAAGGGTCGCGCTCCAAAACAACCTGCATATGCTGGACGCGAAGGTCAGGCATCTCGGCACGGACCGCAACCTGAAGATCCTCGCGAAAATGTACGATTATATAAAGCAAGGGAAACGTACCGAAATAAAGTTCGGCGTCGAGGTTCTGGACGTCGAAAAAACGAGCGGCGGGTTTTCCGTGAGAACGAAGGACGGCGATTATTCGTGCAAAGACCTCATACTCGCGACGGGGCGGTCGGGATCAGGCTGGCTTTCGGACGCCATGACGAAATTCGGCGTGCAGCAGATCAGTAACCGCGTCGATATCGGAGTGCGCGTCGAGCTGCCGGCCGAGATATGGGAGCATATCACGAGCGAAGTCTACGAGAGCAAGATCGTATACAAAACAGATAAGTACAACGACATGGTCAGGACCTTTTGCATGAATCCGCACGGCCTCGTGGTGGCCGAAAACACAAACGGCATCATCACCGTGAACGGGCATAGTTACGCCGACCCCAAGCTCAAGACGAACAATACGAATTTCGCGCTGCTCGTGACGAACAAGCTGACGGAGCCGTTTACAGGGAGCAACGAGTATGGCGAGTCCATCGCGAGGCTTTCGAACATGCTCGGCGGCGGCGTCTTGCTTCAGCGGTTCGGGGATCTCGTAAAAGGGCGGCGCAGCAACGGCAGGCGCATGGAAAAGTGCTTTACGGTCCCGACGCTCAGCGCGACCCCGGGCGACCTTTCGCTCGTAATACCGAAACGCCAGCTCGACGACATCATCGAGATGATCTACGCGCTCGACAAGATAGCGCCGGGCACGAGCAACGAGGATACTTTGCTTTACGGAGTCGAAGTAAAGTTTTATAATTCTGAGGTCAACGTAGACGGCAATCTTGAAACCACGGTGCCCGGGCTTTACGCGATAGGAGACGCATCAGGCGTGACGCACAGCCTGTCGCAGGCCGCGGCCAGCGGGGTGCATGTCGCCCGAAGGCTCGCCGGCTCTTAGAGAGAGTAGCGGAAACAATTAATTCGTTGTTGTTAAGGAGGAAGTAAAATGTACAAGGTGAGCAAAGACAGAATGGTGGAAAAAATCACTTGCTTCAGCAAATTCGGCGATCTGGGCAATGGCGGTATCACGCGGCTGTCGCTTTCGCCCGAAGCGCTCATGGCCAGAGCTGAGTTCAAGAAAAGGGCTGAAGCGCTCGGCATGACGGTCGAGACGGACGATATAGCCAACATGTACGCGACCCTGCCCGGCAGCGAACCGGGCCTAAAGAGAATAGTTCTTGGATCGCACGTAGACTCTGTAAGATCCGGCGGCAATTACGACGGTATCTACGGCGTCCTGTCGAGTCTTGAGGCGGTCGAGACGATCGTGACGGACAATATCCCTCACCGTCATCCCATTACCGTAATGATATGGACGAACGAAGAGGGCGCGCGCTTCGAGCCCGCGATGATGTGCTCCGGTATCGTCCTCAAGAAATTTACGAAAGAAAAAATGATGGGAGTAGTAGAGCGCGACGGCGCCGTGACATTCGGCGAGGCGCTTGAGGCGAGCGGTTACGTCGGCGACGAGAAAAACAGGCTAAACGCGGACGACTATATCTGCTACTTCGAGCCGCATATCGAGCAGGGCCCCGTCCTTGAGGAGGAAAAACTTGACATCGGCGTCGTCGAAGGCGTCGTCGGCATGGTCAACTACGATTTGATATTCGAAGGGCAGAGCGCTCACGCGGGCACGACCCCGCAGAGCTACCGCAAAGACGCTTTAAGGGCGGCCTCAAAAACAATTATGGATCTTTGGGAAAAGCTTGGCGCGCTCGACAGCAAGCTCGTGTTCACGACGGGCCAGATCCTGTGCAAGCCCAACGTTCACACGATCGTCCCGAACTACGTAAAATTCACGCTCGACTCGAGGCATCAGGATATGGATGTGCTCGCTCAGGTCGTAGACATTATCGAAAACCTGCCGAAGGAAATATACGGATGCAAATACAGCTTCGAAGAGCATTGGGGGCGCAAGACGATCAGCTTCAACAACCAAATGATCGGCTATGTCAGAAAAGCCGCCGACGATCTCGGGCTCAGCAACAAGGGCATGTACTCGGGCGCCGGACACGACGCGCAGTACGTCTCGGAGATGCTGCCGGCCGTGATGATCTTCATCCCGAGCAAGGACGGGCTCTCGCATACGGTAGTCGAATACAGCAGCCCCGAACAGCTTGCGAACGGCGCCAACGTTCTTTTGAACGCTGTGCTGACGGCTGACGCGGAGTTCTAATTAACGGAAATGTATTTTATTGATGGAGTCGGTTTTATAGAGGAGGGCGGATTAATTGCGTCTTAGGGGCGGATGACTACCTTTATAATCTTCGTCGTATTAATTGCGTTGGTATTTGAGTTTGTCAACGGCTTTCAGGATACGGCAAATGCGATAGCGACCACGATATTTACCAGGGCGCTGCCCATGGGGAAAGCTATAATTCTGGCGTCAACTATGAATTTTATCGGGGCTCTCGCTAGCGAACGTGTAGCGAAAACAATCACGTCTGGCCTCGTCGGGGTCCCGATAGAGGAGTATGTTATCCTCGCAGCTCTCATAGGAGCGATATTTTGGACGGTGTTCACATGGTATTTCGGTATCCCTGTATCATGCTCGCATTCTCTCATCGGCGGCCTTATAGGCGCATCCATGGTTTATACGATGCATGTAAACGCGATCATATGGAATGGCGTTCTTCTCAAGGTGGTCATCCCGATCGGCCTGTCTCCGCTGCTTGGATTTTGCGCGGCGTTCGGGCTTCTAAAGCTTATCAATTACTTTTGTAGAAACATTGCTTATGGACGTGTCAACAGCGTATTCCTAAGACTGCAGATCATTTCCGCTGCTTTTATGGCATTTTCACACGGCAACAATGACGCGCAGAAGACGATGGGCATCATTACCCTGGCCCTTATCAGCGCGAATCAATTAGGTGTGGATTCGGGTATACCGCTGTGGGTCAAGATCATATGCGCAGCCACGATGGCTGCCGGCACTGCGGCCGGCGGCAGGAGGATCATCAAAACCGTAGGCAGAGGCGTTACGAAGCTGACGCCGCCGGGTGGGTTCGCGTCCGAGACTGCGGCGGCCGGCGTCATCGAACTCATGACCTGGTTCGGCGCACCCGTCAGCACGACCCACACGATCACGAGCGCCGTCATGGGCGTTGGTACCGCCAAGCGCCTTTCGGCCGTCAGGTGGGGCAAAGCGAAAGACATAGTATCCGCGTGGATCATCACGCTGCCCGTATGCATGGCCATCGGCGGATTGGCGTGTTGGCTGATAGGTTTTGTGGTTTAATAATTTTATAATATTTATCCGAAATAAAACGTTACAGTAATTGAATTTCAGGGAAGAGAGGAGACGAAGTTGGGCAAGATTGTAAGAAAAACAAATTCGACCACAGGCGGCCCGGTCTTTGTCGACGTTGACGTCGACGAGAACAAGATCGTGCGGGTCTACCCGATGGATCTGACGGACGACGATCCCGAGTCCTGGGTAGTCGAGGCGCGCGGCAAGAAATACTCACCTCCCAGAAAAACGACGTACACTGCTTATACGGCAGGTTACAAGGCGATGGTCCACACGAACAGGCGCGTACTCTATCCCCTGAAGAGGATAGGATTCGACGTGAACGGCGAGCGCAATATAGAAA
>Ga0123353_10018973_pt1 | contig 10200 bp, 6 predicted proteins | sample TergutLab28metaG_3_FD_92763 | JGI IMG/M metagenome (GOLD analysis project Ga0123353, IMG submission 92763) | Labiotermes labralis P3 segment gut microbial communities from Petit-Saut dam, French Guiana - Lab288 P3 | ecosystem: Host-associated > Arthropoda: Insects > Digestive system > Gut ...
GTTCCTTACCGGCGATAATCGCTATGCGAATACCCTCAATATGTACGGCAACTCGACGATCAGTGGCAACTGGACAGAAGGCAGCGGCGGCGGGGTGTACGCTAACGTGCGCGACGAGTATAGCAGTTCGATGTACCCCATCGTAAACCTGGTGTCCGGCTCGATCATCAACAACACGGCGGTAAAAGACGGCGGAGGCGTTTACATGGAAGAATTCTCCGGTCTGACTATAAACGGGAATGTGACCTTCCGGGGCAACACGGCGGGCAACGGCCCCTACTGGCTTGAAGATTACCTGGATAGCGCAAAATATGTGACCTATCCGCCGGTGTATAAGTTGGAATATCCATTGGAGATCACCGTCGGCGCGCTCAAGGCGCTGCACAACGGGACAAGTCTCCCGGCGCCCGGAAGTATCGCGCTCTCCGCGCCTCCGGCAGGCGTGACAAGCAACGCGGGTATGTTTACGGCGTTCAATTACATTGCAAACAACTTCGACGTCAACTTTGCCGGCGACCCGGATGGCGCAAGGAAATCAATGCTTGGGGAGGTTCCGTCTGCGTACTATGGCACCGGAAATATCCCGTATGTAAAGACGCTTTATGGATTGCAAGGTTCAGCGACGGGGCCGAGCTTGAGAAACCATGTTATCAATACTGACGCTGATACTGTAACGGAGCTGAGTTTCACGGTCAGCGATCCGGCGGCTTCCCAATGGACACTGCTTCTGCACTGCGGGCTTTTTACAACTGAGGATGGCGATACCGGGGCGGAGCCTGTGGCAGTTGACCGGGAAAGCGGAGAGATAGTCGCTACAGCGTTTGTGGATACGGATTCGACAATTCTCATGTACAGCAGAGATCAATACTGTCAGGACTACCCGGACGCGTCCACTTCCGCAGGCAGCGAAGGGTCCTGGAGTTGGGACAAGCTCAGACACGATATAAAGGTCGAAGCGGTTTTCGGAGGGGGCCTCAAGGCGGCCGAGTACACGTCGGTGTTTACATGGACGTTTGCGGTAGCGCCGACAATGTAAATTGAAAATTGAAAATTGAAAATGGAAAATTAATTTAACGGACCAAGGTATTTGCACCCTTAACTTTACACTTTACACTTGCGAGCCCTTGCCTCCCTCCCGGATGGAGGCAAGAGGAGCCCACTCGTAGCGGCGAACATTGTTCGCCACAAAAAAACCAACGTCAATACGTGGTGGCGAACACTGTTCGCCGCTACGAGGCGCTACGAAATGACCTGTGGCGAACACTGTTCGCCGCTACGGGACGACCAATGGCGAGCCGTTCTGCGGAACGCATAAAGAGCGCGGATGACCACTTCGGTCAGCGAACCGGAGCGCAGATTTTCAGAAAAACTTTCAAACTTTTTTCGACAGGGGAAAAGCCTGCAATCGTTCCGGTCGCAGGCTTTTCGTGAAGCTTCTCCAGGTTTTGGATCGTCGTTCACAGAATTTTTACAGTTTCTTTGATGCCAAAAGGAGATTTTTTGGGTCTTTAGTATGTAGGGTATTTCAGACGAAGATTGTGAGGGGTTAATCATGCGTGATAGTATGGTGAATAAAGAGCTTGAATCTGACATGATTGAGTACAATAAAAAAGACTCTGAAATCGAAACATTTGTGGTAAACGCGAAACGCGGAGAAAGAGCGGCGATTTATGCTTTATGCGAAAATCTTGCCGAAAACATATTATACCGCACCAGGCTGGTGCTGGGAGATGAAAATGATGCTGAGGTAGTGTCTAAAAGGATTCTGCTCCGGATATGTGAAAGTATTCGCAGTCTCAGTACCGACGACGCTTTCAGAGTGTGGGTAGGTATTATAATGACTGAAGAAATAAGAAGATTCATGTCGATGCACGAAAAATACGGAAATGTCACAAACATTTATGATTGCCTGGAAGATAACATAGAGAGAGGGAGCGATATACAACCTCCGAAATATTTAGAATACACGACGATCAACGAGGCCGTAATTGAGATTATCTCATCACTCCCGGTTCGTCAGCGCGAGGCCGTGCTTCTGCACTACCTGGACGACCTGAGGATCAACGAAGTGGCGGCGGCGATGAATGTCCCGCATCAGAACGTGTCGAGATATCTTGCGCAAGCCCACAAAAAGGTCAGGAGCGAGCTTGGGAGGCAGTCCGCTAAGGTACGTATAGGCACACTAGCTATGCTGCCGCTGGACTCTATCATCGCTGACAATCTCAAGACCTCCGCAGAGAAGTTTATGCCGTCTAATAAGGTCTGGTTGTATTCGGCGCTTGAGAATTGCCAGCAATATATCCTGCTGAGTTCGACGGGAATAGCGGCCTCGAAGACTGCAGCGGCGGCAGAAAGCGCAGCTACCGCCTCAAAATCTCCGTTTTGGTTAATAATAGGGTTGGTATCCGCGGTGTTTTTGGCAGGGGCTGTCGCCCTTGGCATTATGTTGGGAGGGACCACTTATCCGACGGCAGTCGAACAACCTCCGGCATATGTCAGCGAGGTTACGGGAAAAATAATATTCACCGGCGGAGACAGCCAATTGAGTACCGGACGCGTAAATCCCACACACGCGCGGCCATCGATCGAAGGCGCGGAGGGAAAGTTGACAATAAGCCATTGGTGGATAACGGCGGCCGGAAGCAACACGATCCTTTACGAAGGCCTGGGCGATGAGATGAACGACGCGCTTTCCCTGCTCGGGGATAGCGGCGAGCCCGGCGAATACGAATTGTCATTCAGATTTGGAGACGAATCAGGATATATATACAGGTTGAGCGGCAAATTCTATATCAAGTGACGTTATAGACGTGACAATGACTGATTAATAGTATACGATGTGATATAATATAATGGTTGCAGCGCATTCAGCGCAATCATTATAATTTGGATTTTTGTCCATTTGCGCTCCGACTACGCTATAACCGCGAAAGAAGACATATTATACCATATCCGCTTTGCGTCTATGATATAATAATGAAGAATTAACGGGTCAGCGAGCCCGACAAATTGCATGTGGAGGATCATAATAATGAGAAGGACTTTTAAGATTTCAGTATCGCTGATAATTCTCCTAGTTTCCGCCTTAGCCCTGGCTGTAACAGCCGGCGCAAACGCGGGGAGCTTTTCGGTAAACCCGGTTTTGCCGGAAAACCAGAGACCCGAATCAAGAGGATACTTCGACCTGATCGTCGTCCCCGGCCAGCGGCAGGAACTCGTCGTAGAGGTAAGCAATAGCAGCGACGCCGCGGCGACTATGACGCTCAGCCTGATAACTGTAACCACCAACCGGAACGGGATCGTCGATTACACCGCGCCGGGCATCTCGGACGAAACGTTGAAAAACCGGTTTACAGATATCGCGAAGCTCGATAAAGAGAGTATTACTGTGCCGCCCCACGAATCCATGAATGTGACGATCAGCCTCACTGTTCCGCAGCAAGGTTTCGACGGCATAATTCTTGGGGCCGTACAGGCGCTTAAAGAAATCACCGACGAGGAAAGAGCGTCGGCGGGTATGATAGTCAACCGCTACAGTTATGTTCTGGCTATAAGGCTCCGGCAGACAGACTCCCCGATAGATACGGAGTTTCTGCTTGGGGACGTCAGGACTGAACTGGTCAACCACAGGGCGGCGATAGTCGCCGACATACGCAATCCCCAGCCCAGGCTTGTGATGGGCGTGGAAGCAAGCGCTCAGATATTCCAAAAGGGCAATGATGCGCCGGTATTCGACGTGTCAGCCGCAAGCGTCGACTTCGCGCCGAATTCCATATTCCCGTTTTCGATGGTAGACAGGGCGGGATATGGCCTTCGGCCCGGGAGATATGTTGCGCTGATACAACTGGCGCACGAAGGTAAGACCTGGGAATTCGAACATGAATTTGATATTGAAGAAGAGGAAGCGGCAATCGTGAACGGCGGCGCCCTCAACCAGCAAGCGCCGCAGGCGCCAGGCGGAGGCTTGGGATCGGTCTTCTCGGGCGGGAGTATACCGGCCTGGATGCTTCTGGCAGCCGGAGGCGGAGCCGTACTGCTTGTTCTGCTCATAATAATGCAAATAAAGTCAAGACGCTCTAATAAGAGAGCTTACACGATACTTAACCAGCGTTACCCGGCCCAGTGGGATCAGCCGGAACATACAGTCGTGAAGGGGTTTGTTCCAACGCATATTTCTGATCCGGGATACAATTATCAGAATCAGCCACAGGCCCCCGCTTATACGATATACGAAGCGCCGGTCCAGGCAGCGCCTCCGGTAGCGCCGAGATACGTAACGCCGATCCAGGCAGCGCCTCCGGTAGCGCCGATGTACGTAGCGCCAATCCAGGCAGCGCCTCCGGCAGCGCCGAGGTACGAAGCGCCGTTCCAGGCAGCGCCTCCGGCAGCGCCGAGGTACGAAGCGCCGATACAGGCAGCGCCTCAGGTCGCGCCGATGTACGAAGCGCCGATCCAGGCAGCGCCTCCGGCAGCGCCGATCCAGGCAGCGCCCACGGCTTTTTCAAGCGCCGACACGCTGGAGCAGCTGATGCAAATGGATAAAGATGAGCTTATCCAGCTCATGCTGCAGGCAAAGCTGAAGAAACTTGAAGATGACAAAAACCTTCCGCAGTAGGCGGGCGGATACATTGTAGAATGTAGAATGTAGAATGTAGAATGTAGAATTCGGAATTAAGAATGCGGGGCGGCGCATTGCGTGACATCCATAGAACTGTCCCCGTCTGTAGGGTCGGGTTTCCATGCCCGACCACGCAAACCCAACCACCGTACGAACCCTGTGTATTCATAATACAAGGTGGTACGCAGTAAAGGGGACGCGGGCGGGGATGGAACCCCGCCCCTACAAGGACGAGGGAATCGAGGCAAGAGGACGCGGGCGACCGGACGGTCGCCCTTACAAGGACGACGATATGATGCGGTTTGACGACAATTATAGAATACCCGGAAGCCGGCTCTTGAAAAAACTGATCGGGCGGCAGGGAAACGAAAAGAATACGGGATATAGGAACAGACGCGATATCCTTTCCTGGTTGCTGGCCGTGGCTATGATAGTCTCGATCGGCGCGCCGATCCTAACGACAAGTACGGGCGGGCTGTATGGCCGCGCGGAACTTGTGTGCAGCCACGAGCATAGCGCCGAATGTTATCTGGTCCGTGACGGGCACGAATGCTCTGAAGATGAGGAATGTATTCCTGTGTACCAGAAAGAGGTCACCGTCGTACAGCCAGGGCATCAGCACGGCGACGAGTGTTACCTGACCGGCGAGAGCCATTGGCACGACGACGGCTGTTACGAGGATGTTTATATCGAGGACGATGAAGACGGCGAGCCGGTCTTTGAATCGATGTTGGTATGCGATAAAACTGAGGGTGAGCCTCAGCCGGTCCTGGACTGCGATATTGAAGAAACCGAAGAAGTGACAGAGGAGACCGAACTTACGGAACTGCCTCCGATCGGCTGGATCTGCCGCTATGAAAAAGAGCTTATATGCGAGCACCGGGACTGTCCGGACGGCGGCTCTTGCGTGCTTGAGCAAGAAAAAAAAGAAAAAGAAGAGTCGTGCGGGGAAAACGGCGAGTGCGAGGAGCACCCTATCAACAGGAAAATGCCATTGGCGATACCGTACGCGCCCTCATCTAATGCAAGCAGCACAGCCACGCTGGAAAAGGAGATCGGCAAAGCGTCAGGCGGAAACCACCTGGCTGTAATTGGGATCACCGCTAGTTTTGACTTGACCCATACGGTCATTATTCCGAGTGGCAGGGTCATACAGTTGGTACCAAATGCGAGCAATAATGCAACAGTCGTAATTAAAACTACCGGAGACTTTCGCCACTTTGACATTGTCTCAGGAGGCGCTCTCATCATAGGCGATGCGACCTCAACGGCATCCATTATCCTCGAAGGGCAAGGCAAGACAGGCGGAACCGCGGACAACGGCGGGATCATCGTTGAATCAGGCGGGGCGCTGACCGTACACAAAGGCGGCGTGATACAAAAATGTTTTGCCGCGAACAATGGCGGCGGAGTGTATTCCGCCGGTACTGTGACGATGGACGGCGGCATTATAAGCAACAGCAAGGCGGCGGGCAACGGCGGCGGGATATATGCGTCCGGCGCTTCAACTATAAGCGGCGGCACTATAAGCGGCAACAAGGCGGGCAACGGCGGCGGATTGTATGCGTCCGGTGCTTCAAATATCAGCGGCGGTACTATAATAAGCGGCAACGAGGCCGCTGACGGCGGTGGAGTGTATGTTTCCGGGACTTTAACGATGAGCGGCGGCAAGATTAGCGGCAACGTGGCTGCATACGGAGGCGGCGGGATCTATACCTATAACAACACCGTTTCCGCGGTGAAAATCACCGGCGGCGAGATCAGCGGCAATAATTCGCTTGGGAACGGCGGCGGTATATTCGTCGGTTCTCAGGTCAACAAACCTTATGACAGTATTGAGATAACGAAGAATGTGGTGTTCAGCGGAAATTCCGCGTCTAAAGTCGTCGACTTGGAAAAGACGGCGGCGGAACTGTATAGTTATTTCCCCAATATTCAAAGCGCATTCAGCACCGGTATCCCTGCCCTGATGTATCCGCATCCCTTAAATAACTATGATATAAACATTCCCGAGTATACCGTGACAGCTTTTTACGTGGATCAAAACGACAGGCAGATCGGATCGCCTGAATACAAGGTATATACATACCCGATAATGAAAAGAATCACGCTGAATGGCGCGGACATCCCCGGTATACAGGGCTATGAGTTTTCGGACTGGAAGTACGGGCTTGCCGGGACTCCTGCCGGGAACCTGAAGCCTCAGGGCAATACATTGGTCGATATTCCTGACGGTGTGAGCGCGGAAACAAACATCTACCTGATGTATAAATCGCCTGCCGACTGGGCGCGCCTGAACCTGGCTCTCACCGGCGTTTACGGCGCGGATGTAGACAGTGTCGTTATCCACCCGTACGGCGCGTCAAGCGGCAAGGACTGGAAGGCGGGGAGAGTATATAACCTGGTCATCCAGGACGGCGACAGGCCTGACAACTATACAATCGGCGCAATTCCGTTGGGCGGCGCTCCCATTTCCGACCCCTGCGCTATAAGCATCAACCGCCAGGTCGCGCTTACGGCGGCAAACGGCAGTACGATCACGCTGCTTATGAAGGGGACCGGGCGCCACTTCATCGTGGACGGCGGTAATTTCACCATTGGCGATACCGGATTCGCCGGGACGCTTGTCCTCCAGGGTAAAGGCCAGACCAGCGGAAGCGTATACGACGGCGGCGTACGTGTCGAAAGCAGCGGCGCGCTGACAATAAACAACGGCGCGATAATACAGGATTGTTACTGGGATTACGGCGGCGGCATGTTTACAAGCGGCGGCGCGATAACGGTGAGCGGCGGCGTTATACGCGGTAACACAGCGGAGTATGACGGCGGAGGCATTTACACAAATGACTACTCCTTCCTGACTATAGACGAGAATACTATATTCCAGGGTAACAAGGCGGGCAACGGGCCTTACTGGCTTGAGGATTACATGGATACAGCCATGGCAAATCCAACGGTTGACCTGCCAATAGAGATCACCGTCGGCGCGCTTATGGCGCTGCACAACGGGACGAATCTCCCGGCCAGCGGAAGCAGCCTATCCGCTCCTCCGGAGTCTGTGACCAGCATGACCAGTTGGTCGGCAGAGCTTAACTACCTTGCAAACAACCTGGACCTCAACTTCTTCGGCGACGCCGGCGAGCTAAGGGTATCGGAGCTTGGACGAGTTCCGTTTGTGGACTATGGCGCCGGAAATGTTCCGGTGATGAGGACGCTTTACGGACTGGCAGGTTCGGTGTCAGGGGAGGATCTGGGATACCATGTCGTCAATCCCGGCGCTCAGGATGTAACGACACTGATGTTCAGGGTCGAAAATCCTGCGGCTTCCCAATGGTCGCTGTACCTGCACTGCGATCCGTTTGTATCGGATGATGGCGAAACGGGGGCTATTCCTGTGGCTGTGGATCAGGAAAGCGGACAGATCGTTGAAACAGCGTTTGTTTGTAAGACTTCGACAGTACGCATGTACTGCAGAGAACGATACATAAGCGACTTTATCAACGCGCCCGGCGCTGTAGACGACATAGGGACATGGAGCTGGGACAAGCTCGAACACGATATAAAAGTCGAAGCGTTATCGGGGGGCCCGCATTCGGACGAGTACACGTCGATGTTTATCTGGACGTTTGCGGTGGCGCCCATAGAATAACAGAAACCGGCCTGTTCCAAGAAAAAAGCCTGTAATCGTTCCGGTTACAGGTTTTTTGTATGGCAACCCGGGAGTCACTGTAAATTTATTGCGGCGACGATCGATGGCGCGGGTGAGCGCGGTGGGGCGCGTGATTGGAAAAACAGCAAAAAAGTCCCTAATTGCAAGGCTTACAGGCATGTAAATTTTATTTGAATTTTTTTACAAATATTTTCTGAAATCTATTGACTTTAAAGTACCTTCACACATTACACTTCTAAGTAAAGACAGAAAGGCTGAAAATGGATTATCTGACGTCCGGCTCAGCACAGATACTACGTCAACGAAAGAAGGGTTCACTATGAGTGGCACCGCACAAACAAACAGAGCGGAAAAATGGCGGGTTTATAAGAACCAAAGGAATATGACGTTTGAAGAACACGTTGGTAACGCAATGCGCGGCGATAATGATGCGCTATGCAAGCTGTTGGAGATGAACGCGAAAAACATCCTGTACCGCACGACGCTGCTGCTGGGCAACGAGATGGACGCGGAGGATGTGTCCCAGAACATTTTACTTCGCATATGCGAAAAAATCGGTACTCTTCGCGCTCCCGAGGCTTTCAGGACATGGATGAGCGGTATCATCATCAATGAGACAAGGCGATTTATAAGGGAAAAGGCGAAGTTACATGAAGTCGTGAATATTGACGATTATATTGAGGCTTTCCTGGAGGACGAGACTGCGGCGGTCCAGTTGGAAAATGTGGAGTACGAGTCGGTCAACGAGGCTGTTATGGAATTCGTATCATGCCTGCCGATCAGACAGCGCGAAGCTATCCTGCTGCATTATTTCGACGATTTAAAGATCAACGAGGTAGCGTGGGCGATGGATCTCCCGCATCAGAGCGTTACGAGATATCTTGAACTTGCGAGGAAGAAGCTCAAGGCTGAGCTTGATAACCAGCCGCTTGTGTCGAAAATGAATTCCATCGCATTACTGCCTTTGGGGGCTATGCTAACCGATTCCCTCCAATCCCAAGCAACGGTTTTTATGCCGGCGACCACGACGTGGCTCCAGAACGCGATCGATCTGTGCAATCAGGTAATCGTCGCGAATTCGGCGGAGGTCGCATTGACGGGTGCAGCTGCAGTTACGACTGCGATAGCGGGTACGGCCGCAATTGCGGGTAAAGCTTCAGCAAAAACGGCAACCAGAGTTTCCAGATTGTCATTATCCTTTGGAGCGATAATGGGATCATTGACCGCCATATTCGCAACAATAGCTATATTCCTGGGCATTTCTATCGGCGGAACACCTATTGAGAATTTTCACAGTGAGCCTGCGCAGTCGCCTGAAATTACCGGAAAGGTCATGTTCACGGGCGGCGAATACCACAGGGGTACTGAACGCGTCAACCCGACGAATGCGGAGCTGACAGTTGACGGCGCCAGCGGAGAGGTGACAATGCTCCAGTGGTGGATCACTGAAGCGAACAGCGAAGCTGTTTTGTATGAGGGCCAGGGCAGCGATCTGCACGGCACGCTGACCATGCTCAGAAATATCGGAGATGCCGGCGAGTATATGCTGTTTTTCAGATGCAGTGACGAGTCGGGCGCCATATTCAGAATCGGAAGCAATTTCTTCATTGAGTAAGGGCTATAAAGTTAATAAAAGCATAGCAGAGGCGGACGTCCGGTCCGCCTCTTGATTTTTGACTGGCGATAGGGTAAAATACTCAGAATCACAGTATTTGCGTGAAATGAGATGGATTTTGGAACACAAAAATAAGCCGCCTGTCATTCAAATCAAGAACCTCTGTAAGACATTCGACTCTCAAGGGACGAAAGTTGTTGCCCTTGATGAGTTTACTCTTGACATTTTTGACGGCGATATTTTTGGGATCATCGGTATGAGCGGCGCGGGAAAGAGTACGCTGGTCCGGTGTATCAA
>Ga0123353_10018975_pt1 | contig 10200 bp, 5 predicted proteins | sample TergutLab28metaG_3_FD_92763 | JGI IMG/M metagenome (GOLD analysis project Ga0123353, IMG submission 92763) | Labiotermes labralis P3 segment gut microbial communities from Petit-Saut dam, French Guiana - Lab288 P3 | ecosystem: Host-associated > Arthropoda: Insects > Digestive system > Gut ...
ATAGGTACCGGGTCTTTCCCAGGGGCAGAGGAGGCCGAGGTGTGGGGGTAAACCCCCCACCCTCATCTAGAGCGCGGAGGTCCTAGAAAGAGTAGAGCTATACCTCTACTCGCCCTAAAGGCCTTCATGGTCTATAAAAAGGGTGAAAACCTTCTTTAAATAAACGATTAAAAGCCGTACAATGTGTTTGTAGAAGCATCTCCTTAACCACCCCACAAACACTCACATGAGATGGACTACGTAAACTGCAGACTGGCAGATTATTGTGCCAATAATGACCGCACGGAAAGACAAGACTCCTCTATCCATGCACACAGCTGAACTAGGCAGCTTTGCACAGGTAATAAAATCTCGCAGCTGTCCCATCTGCATTATACATAAGTTTCTGTGCAGCATAAGACGGACGCTCCGTGGCGCCTCAGTGGCCACAGTCTCGGAACACTTATCACGTGGCGACGAAATATCGGGACCGGCCGGCTTGTGTCTGTTGTACTGAGAAACGTCACTGAGAGAAACGTGAAAAATATAGAACTTGAAACCCATTTCGTGTCCACGTGTACTTTGTGTATGATTGAAAAAAATGAATATTCCCCATGTTCTGTGCAGAAAAATAATCTTACAGTGTTTATTCCAACAACTGCACAACAGGAGTCTTGCTTCACGATTTGATATATTTGTGTATCGAAAACTTGTATATGTGTTTTTTTTCAAACACTGTAAAATGGGAAAGAAAATATCGAAGTACAAACGTGCTGCGTCCTCTTCGGCAACGTCATGTAGAAGAAACTGAGAAAGAGGCGTCAGCCCTCCATAACCTCAAAATATGGCCAGGGCATGTGTCTTAAACCCATCCAAATACAACATCCTCACTCAAACCTTTCCATGCTTGTCCTACTGGGGTTCCAGGAACATAAGACCCACGACTTTAACACGATTCACACGTCACCTGTGGCAAACTTTCTAGTTCTTCTGTGTAAAACACATCCTGGTCTACCACGAGAAACGTCATCAACTCTGAAACTGAAATTTCGCTCGGACAAAGATCAGCGTAATCTCTTCCCTCCTAGATGACGAATAATGACTCACACATACGCCATTCTCTTTCATGCAAATATCGGCATTCTGTCTGCAGTATGAACAGCACGGTGTGATATAACACCTCTGATCATATCCACGATGACAAAACACAAAGTAACACAGCTGCAGGAAGGACATCAACGCAGTCCACCAAACACAAATACATGGCACTCAATATAGTCTTCTCATCCTTCACGACCAAACACTCTGCAGTTCCAACATAAAATCGTAGAAACACACACTCATATTTTAATTGAGGATATCCCGTTGTGTTTGAATATCAAAAGTAGGTAGATTTCCATTCTTTTTATAGGCCACGAAGGCCCTTAGGGTGAGTAGAGGTATAGCTCTACTCTTTTCTAGGACCTTCAGCACTAGATTGGATGGCGGTGTCAGCCCAACGCTCCGGCCGCCTCTGCCCCCGGGAAAGACCCAGTACCCATTGTACAGGAGACTAGGTGGGCCCCAGGGCCGGTCTGGAAGGGCGAAAAACCTTGTCCCCACCGGGATTCGATCCCGAACCGTCCAGAATTTAGTCAGTTGCTATACCGACTGAGCTACCCGGGCCACCGAATATTAAAAGTAAAACAAAATATTTAAAACTACTATCAAAACACAACAACAGTGTATAAATATTAGTATTTTATTGTGGCAACGTGTTTCGGTCTTACTAGACTAACTTCAGGCCAGCATTCAGAGATATGAGGTGCTATCAGTGCATATCATGTACTATGGGATCCCACCTTGTCGGTAACATGAGATCCCATAGTATATAATACGCACTGTTTTTACCTCGTACCTCTGATTGCTGGTCTGAAGATGATCTAATTAGACTGTAACAAGTTGCCACAATAAAATAATAATATTCACACACTTGTGTTTTTACGATAACTTTAACATTCTGTTTTACTTTTATACACCCATATTCTCAGCTGCCCCTCAGACAGACTACGAAAATCTCACGCAGAATATTGGAAAACTTCTTAATAGTTTTGTGGCTTATAACACAAATTTCTCAATTCAGTATTCTCTTTAATCCCCCTCATTCATTGACCTGCACTTCATCCACATCCCAGTGCCCCTCCGGTCATTTTCAGTAACGGTTGGATCTTTCTAATAATGGATACGTCTTATACACATATAGACATCTTACTGTGCAATAGTAAGCTCATAAAGTCCAAAAAATGTGAAGATCTAAACTGTCTGAATCTTATATTAACCTTTTGACGCTTAATGTCAACTATAGTGGTCGTACCGCATCGCTAACCTCTAAAGTTGCATTTTATATATTTATTCAACAAATATAGGTACTAAATATTTTAAACACGCTACATACTCTCCGTCTTTTTCTCTTCAAAATGCAGTTTGTTTCATAATTCTAACGTATTTGGTTCCTGTATTATTCACATTTTATATACAGAATGTGCTAAAATTAAAAAAATAATTCCGGCGCCAAAAGGTTAAGCTGACTAGCAAATACACTACTACAACCTACCAAGAAATTCAAATGCCACTATACTAAAACATCAGCGAGACAGATAAGATAAATGTGCAGGCAGAATTGACATTTTAATTAGCCGAAATTAAGAATTCTGAAAATATCCTTCTTCCATTACAATATGTGGCAGGTGCTGATAAACTCCTCAACTCCGCAGAAGTTCCATAATAGTAAAATTTGGGAAGAAATTTCCCTACGATGAAACTGAAGTCGTTAGTTGGAACTGCTGATCGGAACTGGTAGTAAGGCCATTGTTGTTGGAGCCTTTCCTGCTAAAATATGTGAAACAGGTCCGTAAGCAAAACAGTGCCAACGGGTAAGCTACCCTAATTCACTGTTGTAAACGAAAGTACGTAATATCCTCTCGGTCTCATGCGACACATTTTTCTCGTATCTACTCATCAGAAGCGGATATCCTACACTTTGTTACGACCAGTAATGTACTCTATTTATTCACTGCGAACACTAGGCAGTCTTTCCACATCCGACCACAACCAGTTCAACAGAGGATACGTGATCCATTACATGCGGACGATATTAGATAAACCTTCATTTACAGCAAACCTAAGAGCTAACATTTCCAAACTGAGTGTTGAATAACCTATGTACCGATGCTGGAAAAAAAAAACTGCTCAGAGAGACAGACTGATGCAGAGGTTAAATATACTACACCGACTTTCTCACTGAAGCTACAGAATGAACCACACTGCCGAAGAGGTGAACACTTAATCCAATGCAAATTACAACCTTCACACGTCCTGTCATTCAGAATAAGGAACAGAATGTACACTCATGTAACAAAGACATAACACTCTGCCCTCACACTAACACTTTAAAAAAACAACAATTTAGTCAACAAAGAACAAATTTAAAACACGTAAAAGCAAACTTAGTAACTAACAGATAGTAGCACAATGAAAGATGCTTGGAAAATAACCAAAAACTTAAAAAACAAAGTAAAAGTTTCTCAAAAATTCCACCATTAAAGCAAATGCAGGAAATGACGTAACCAACCGGGAAGCTGTAGACGTACTCATAAGATAAAGCAGGCCTGGACAGGCCCAGAGGGTTCCAGGAAGTTAAGGTTCCCAGATTTCGTGACAACGGCACAGGATGGTGGTAGGTTATTAGCCAAACGCACCGGCCGCCTTTATCCCCAGGAAATGTTCCTGGTACTCATTTCTGTTAGAAGTTTATTCGACCCCAGGGCCATAGTGCGATCAGAAGGATTTTATGTCAATGAAAAATCCACTGACACCAGCTGGGATCGAACCAGCGAACTTCTGAATTGTAGCACAGTACCTTAACCACTGTGCCACCGCGGTCCCCATACGTACTCATATTCTGTCCAGAAATATACATTACCACATTTTCCGACGTCAACATCGATCTACCATAACAAGGGATCAATGAGTTGGTGGCTTTTTAAAAGGTTCTCACCTAAAGTCAGTTAAGCCTACAGTTACTCTGTATATAAGTGATTTTTCCGCAATATGCAACCGCTCAAAATGCCGGACCTGATGGAACTAAAAACATATACGAACATATATCACAACTAGTCCTGAAAATACTTCCAAAATATATAACAAGCAACCTCCAGAAAATTATTTTCCCACACAATAGAAAAACGCTAAATTTATAATGCTCAAAAAACCAGGTAAGAAACAATTTCCCACTACCCAAGCCAATAAGTTTACTAAATTATTTTCGCAAATTATTAGAAAAAAATTGGAAATATTAAATTTTCAGCTTCGGTATGAGACAAACTTGACCGAAAATTCATATTTCACTCTGTGATGCCGTGTTGCGGCTGGTAGGTGTTTCCCACAACTTTGTAAAAAATAATCAACCCTTAAACTCTGAAAATGGATAAAGTAATACTTTCGAAACGTGTTGTTATACATTATCATAAATCAGAATATCACAGTCTCGTTGCTGTGAAAACGTTAGATCTTGCGATTGATGGTAATACGAATATAATGAAAAATAACTTGCCTGCAGGAATTCGCAAGACGGAAACACTGTTGCATTGTATCATTCGTCTGTACTGCCAGTGTAAAATCACGATGGTAGTGCATAGGGACCGGATTCTGACCGCATACATCAGAATACAGGCGGAACTTAACGTCTATCTGAGTATCTGTGTTTCTTTCTCAGAAGAGACGGAACACTGCTGCATTATATTATCGTCGAATCGAGACGTTTGAGTCACTCTTGCTCCAAGAACAGTAATTTGTACAACATGCTGCTACATTAGTTCTTTAGCAGAGCCAAACATTTTCCGACTACTGGAAGAAGAAAGTAATGGAGCCTTACCACATTCAGCCACTCATTTTAATTAAAAGGAGAGTAGTAACTCGCAGGTCAAAGTTTTCTTAGTGCGTATTCAAAAATCATGGAAACTGGCCCAGTGATTCCCTTTGATCTGCTACTTCAGGGCCACAGTGAACACCATGTCAAGAATCTTTGGCGTTTTCCACATAACTTGAAAATAAACTCAAAATGGGAAGGTAGATATGGCTGTCTTAATGATACATCTAACAAATCGGTAGAGGAATGTGAATGAAATTCATATTGAGGATTCATCTAATAAACTTTGCCATGTGAAATTAGTCCTGGTTCGTGTGTACCACACACATCTCTGATTTGTGAAATCGCAGCAATTTTCCGAGAAGCCGTTCATCGGACAAGACGTACCTATCCTAGTAATGTCCATATATGAGCCTTGTGCCGAGATTCAAATTTCTGGCAAGTTGCCTAATTTTTCAGGGGCATTACAACAAGCAGACACTATGAAGCTTGTGAGTATGTTAGGCGCAGATATCGAAACTCGGGCAAGTCGCAATATGCCATGGACGTGGCAAATCCTTTCGTGTAATTATGAATACCTTTAGAGGAACGTATTACCTACATCTGCCCGAGAAGGCATGGCTAGATGGTAAAACGAAATCCGCATTAAAAAATATTACGTCACATTCTCAAACCTGGATATCCTGAGCCACAAATGTCGTGATTTACCCGAATTTCTTCAATAAAATATCCATATAATAACCACATTTCTGCCACGACGTTTAATCTTCCATACCAATTCCAATACATGGAAGACATTAGCACATCCTAAATGACCCCTTTTCAACCATTATTACTTCGCGGTTGACAGGTCAGCACTCCTTTTTCATATTCAAGCGGCCCCTCTTTCAATTATCGACAAGAAAAACTGCGACAGTGACTGAGGTTTGGAGTCGTCTAACGGGCACGCTTCCATCCTGCCATCTTCAAACGTTTTCATAATTCTGCGAAACACCAGCTAAAACCACTACCATCCGTCGGTCATTCTACTTTACCATTCACCTGCCTAAATTCACTCAGAATCCGCTGAATGATTTTTAAGAGATTTGGTAAATGGGACGTACAGTAACATTCGTCGATGCGAAACTAAAAGACACTTTACATGCAGACCGAAATATTTGTCAGTCTGAACAAAATTTTTTTGCAAGAAAATTATAATAAATTTAAACAAAACATTCCCATTGTGTTCTACATATAAAGAAAATTAAAAACCAGTTTTTATGTCGCATGTTGGCTTCTTAAATTCTACAACGAAAGGTTACAACGTTATTCTGAACACAGACGAAGTCCACTGCAAAACCAAAGAATGGTTTTCGAACACACCAAAGGTTGCCGAAGTTTCCCCACACCTAAATTCTTCCAACTAAAATTAAATCTGTGAGTCTAGCACATAAATTATTTTTATGTGCTTACCGGGGTAGGGATTTAGCACACTTGAGCTTATTCTAATAAGTGTATTGTCGTGGATATACCTGTCAAATATATCTTCCATCGAGTGCGTGTGGTGTCCGTCGTCAGTCGTCTAACAATACAAATACGAATAGAGTGTGTAACGCGTGCTGCTGGCTAAGTTACAAATTATGCCACACGACATGATTGATAGACTGATTGAGATTGGAAGATGCTATGAAATGGAAATAAATGTGCAAATAATTAAGTTAATGGCAGTCTCGAGGCGACCATCCCCAAGCATCGATTTTGATAGATCAAAAACAAACAGAATATGTGGAGTATTTCAACTACCTGGCTAGCCTGGTAACACATGATGCAAGATGTGTGAGTGAAAATAAATCCAGTTTTATCAAGGCAAAACAACATTCAGCAAGAAGAAGAATTTTCACCAGGAAATTGGAGTAAAATGTAGGAAGAAGTCATTACAGTTTTTCTTTTCGAGCATAGATTTATGTACATTTCGAAACGTAGATCGTAAGTACTTGGAATGGTTTGAAATGTGGTGATGAAGGATGGAAATAATCAGTTGTAATGATCGCTTGGAAAATGAAGAAGTACAAGCACTAAGCAAGTGCAGGAGGAAAGAAATATCCTGCACACAATAATACAAAGGCAGACTTGTGGACCTGCACATCTTGTGTAGGAACCACCTCCTAAAATACATTACTGAAGGAAATATAGAAGAAATAAGTGACAGAAAAATGATTGGGAAGAAGTAAGAAGGTAACGGATGACCTTACGGATACGAGAGGGTACTGGAAATTGAAGGAGGAACTACTAAATGACACTCTGTGGAAACTTTGTTTTTAAGGGGCTTCGAACCTGATGTTAAGTCAGACTACATGATGATGGTGATGATGATGATGATAATAATGACAGTGGATATAGTTACTCATAGGCACATACATTTTAGTACTTTCTGTCATCTTATTTTCCTCAGTATTTTTATGCAAATTTTCGATAGCATCTTACATTACATCACATTGCCTCCAAGTTCTTGTTAATACACTATTCATTAACATTCGTCGCTACAGATTTTGAACTAACAAGAACATTATTAAATAAAGCATAACAATCAACGAAATAATAAATAAACAAATAAATTAGCAACAAAACATCCCTCTCCAATGGCTTCGTGAAACTGGTAAGACCGATTACCTCTGCTTTCGGCCACACCAGAACATTCATAAACAAGGTTCGTAACCACTACTTTTCCATTCCCGTGTATTCAGTGGCTGATGGTTAAGGCGAATCAACTGTTCACTGAAATGCAACAATACAATCTTCTTATGCGTACGTCACACCTGCGAGGTCACACGATTCGCATTAAGGTCGCAGGCTACGCGTTTACATTCATCATAACAGCTTTAATCGTATTGCGATAGCCAATCTAACCAACCGACCGACGAGCAGCGAGTCAATTTCCAACACAAATTACAGGGGCTTTGTTTGCGAAAGTATCACAAAATGTACCCCGTCCCCTCCCTCTGCAGATTACAAAACAATGAAACCAAAGTAACCGTACTTGAATCAGTTTATACTACATCAAATTCAGCTAATTGTGTTATTCCATACATTCACATGCCACAAACTTCAAAATAGGAAAAGCACTACTGAAAATCAGAGTTTCTGCATATAGATTAGTAACTGAGTAACTACATTTGGGGGGGGGGGCGACTGGCAGCTCCCCAGCTGGTAAATAAATTCCAAGCCTTTTACCGAAACTAAGTTGCATTTCTGTTTTAAAAAAATAGCTTCAATGGAACCTATTCTGAGTTAGCCGAATGCAGTACATGCTTTCATAAAACATTTCTCTTAATATAAATATTACTATCACCCGTCTCCATTAATCGTTTTTGAAGATGAAAAAAAATAAATTTCTTTAAATTGTTCTTAACACAATTACGTTAATTGACTTGCAGTTTTCTCAGTTCCCTCTTTGATTGCTGCTTGAGCTGATTATGCATTGTCACTGTAATGGTTTTGCAAACTTCTTCCAACATTCTGGGCTTACAAGCAAAACAGCCATGTTGTTTGCACTTTAATAATCTTCCAACCGCGATAAACGTAACCAGAGTTTTCCGTAATAATGTTTCTTACTTGTACGTTCTACTTGCCTACGGTCCCCTAAACTGGATAATCGCTATAGAGTTGTCTTAAAACAGAAAACTGTTATGGATTCCAGGCTTTCAGGGCGTTCTATAAATATACGTAAATTATCTGGTGTCGTTAGATTCAAACGTTTTTAGGCGCTATCGCAAAGTGCGAAATGCTGCTGTTAAATTGTCATGTCTGGCTGTCCGACCGTCTGCTTGGAACAACTTGGCTCCCACTCAACAAATTTTGAAAAAATTAGTACCTTTCGAAAACCTGTAGAGAAAATTCAAGTTTCATTAAAACCTGACAAGAATGACTGTTCTTTTACAAGCAGACAATGTACATTTATAACAACATCTCGCTCATTTCTTCTCGGAATAAGAAATGTTTAGACAAGTTTTGCAGAGAAAATCAAAATACACAGTTTATAGTTCAAAAACCTTTTCCCGAAAATCGTGTCATTTATGTGATAATGTGGAAAAAAATATGGTACATTTGGGCAGGCTAGAGGTGACAACATGATACAGCGTATGTTCACTATATGCTGGATCACTAAGAGGAATGACACACTCAGAATAGGTAATACTTGTTGTTTTCCCACAAGAATGGATACATGGAAAACCCTCAATATTAAGCTGATAAGTCCATTGCCTCTTTTGTTTTTTCCTTAGACATGTACAGATAAAATACATCCTGGATACACAGCATTTCATTCGTAGATGTAAGTAGTTCACAAATATATGAAAGACAGAGACGGTTCACGAGGGTGAACCTACGACTGTAAAACCAGGAACCGGATCAAACAACCTGGTAGAGAATGTCAATTCCATCAACCAATGAGGCAGACAGACCTTTTCTGGCATTAGACGTCAATCAAGACAGTAGTAATACCGTGGCATGTACGACCCATTCTCCTCTTTCCTCACAGCTTTCCACACTTAAATCACTCACTGAGATCGATAGCTGCGTTCATGGCACAGCGCAAATACCCTCTCCTGAAGAAGTTCTTTGTCTCCCCTGCCCACGCTTGTGGACATGTTTAAAAGCAACAGTGCCTATTTAAGTGACTGACTGGTAAATGTCATCACCATATCACAGATCGAAAGCATGCTAGACATTTCACTTTTGGCTGTGTACTACGAAACACATTTATTAGTTTCTGGAGCCACATAACTCTTTACAGGAAACAGTGTGGAAGATTTGTCTGATTTTCCATACACTGGCTTTAAAATGATTCTCTTAATCGCTACAGGCAATTGACAAGGTCTGTTCTAATGTAAGGAATAACGCGTATGAGGTAAGATACGTGTCATCTATATAACCTGCTTTATCTGAGTACAGTACACGTTTTAATTTGTTTTAGACAAGACATACCCGTTGTGTTTTAATTATACACATTTAAGGAGAAAAGAACAATGCAAAATCACAGTCTAAATACAACTTCATCTTGAGGGTTGTTTGACCGTGCATCTTTCTCATGAAACAAAGTGAAATGCCAACTTGATGAAACTAGGTAATTTTATTGATGTATTCTTAGCTCGACATGTTTAGGGTACATACGCCCAATCATTAGGAGCATTAGAAGTAAGTTGCAGCATATGGTTTTCTGTACCGAGTTTTGGGATGGGTGGTGGTCTTGAGAGCCCCTACGTAGGTCGTGTGTACGGTGCGGATGGTGTCGTGCGAGTCGCACGGCACCATCCGCACCGTAAACACGACCTACGCAG
>Ga0123353_10018976_pt1 | contig 10200 bp, 6 predicted proteins | sample TergutLab28metaG_3_FD_92763 | JGI IMG/M metagenome (GOLD analysis project Ga0123353, IMG submission 92763) | Labiotermes labralis P3 segment gut microbial communities from Petit-Saut dam, French Guiana - Lab288 P3 | ecosystem: Host-associated > Arthropoda: Insects > Digestive system > Gut ...
CTCCTTGTTTCAAACCATTCCTAATAGGGAACCTGTCAGACACATTCTTGCCTACCCGGACTCTGCTATATGTTTCAGTCAGACAAATCTTTATTAGCCTTACAAGTTTCCTAGGGATATCAAACTCAATGAGAATCTTATATAAGACCTCCCTCCTAACTTTTTTGAAGTCTATAAAGAGCTGATGAACTTCTTCATTGTATTCCCATTTTTTTCAAGTATTTGGCGAATGCCATTTTATACAGCATTCCACAAAAACACGCGACTTTAACAACAGCTGCATAATATTCATAAGGTCTAATCCCACACAATTTCAGGACCTAAAAAGTAAATGGCGCTAGTGTTGCTCCCGCCTAACCAATTCACACATCCGCCATGTTCTCATTACTTGCCGATGATTACTGCATGATATACATTATAAAACTGATTACACAGTGAATATGTGCGCAGAAATGCACACAGTTCGTCATGTAAAGTGTCCGTCATGTTTGACGGATTTGGATCCAAAACTGCAATGGCTCAACAATCTAACGTACAGGTCCCCGGCATGAAATGCCATAAAGATTATACCAGCGCTGCTCGAGTTGTCATATGCCTACAGACAGACGAACGGGCTGGGACATTTTTAACGAAGGAACTAACCCGTTGTAACTAGCTAATAAACACTCAGCTAATCAACAACTTTTCCACATTTTATAAGCTCAGCGGTTCGTGACTGTGTTTAAAGGACTCGCCACCTGTCGACGTAAAATCCAAGCGTGTCTTGGAAAACGATATTCACGGTGTTGAAATAAACGAATCTTGTTTAGCTGCATACTTTTGAATTATGGGCTAATGAAACATTGCGTACTGTTTGGACATACTCAACTGTCCAGTTCTCCTCGTAGTATAGTTCTACTGTTCACAATACTCTCAACAGCGGAGATCTCAAACTTTATTTACTAACTGTATATCAAAACCTCACAACGCCCTGAGAACCTCCGTAGGTCTAAGAGACATTAAATAACGCACGTGCCCCACAAGTCACAAGACGCTCTACGTGTTCGACAATGAACTACAATAAACGCTACAGAGCGTGAGATATTGACGTGGTCATTAAACGCATTCTAATTAAACACAAGAGGATAAACTGAAAGAGTTGAACAGGCAAAACACGAATGCAAAGGAAGACGTGTGGCAAAGTATAAAAAATGTAAGCGCGTGGAAAGAATACGGGGTCACAAATCTCTTAACCACTTAGGCCCAGCGGTGGTGCACCACCTGCTGTACATTAAGGAAAAATTTACCATATACCGTAGCGCATTTACTATATTCGTACGAGTCTCACAACAAACATCGATTATCTACCTGGACAGCTTAACTTACTCATCTTCATAATTCACACGGGCTACATTGTCTGTGGGATTGGAAATGGATTTTTATATAAAGGCATAATTTAGATATTACAACTGACAAGGTAATGACGTAGGTTCAATCCCTATTCCAACCGGCATGACTCAGTTTAACACCACAATAAGACACACGGATCATATTGCACGATTTTCTCTACCAATATGCGAGACTGTTGGAGCGGATAGTGGCTACGTAATTTAAGAAATTCCACGCTGTGATAAAAAAAAACTGGAAACAGGTAGCGGTAAGGACCAAACGTTCTGGCGCAGCGGTCGGAAACAATGAACGTAATAAAGAATGAAACTGTTCCACATTTAAATACACAAAGCACACCCGACACCAACATCTGCGATGCGCCTCTCTCACACATCAACAGTACCGGCTTTAATTTTGCATGGAACAAATGTGATGAGTCACCTTCATTACTGCGAGTGTTCAAACAGGACTACAGCGACAGTACAGAACATTCTCTTCGTGTAAAATTGCAGTCTAAGCAGATTCTAGCGATCGAAATCTCGTCTCTTTCGTGCTTTCACGATATCTGTGATACATCAAACTGCAAGAACGGGTATCTCTGTACGACATGAGGGGATATGGGGGAGTCGACGTACAGAGCCACGAATTCCCAACTTTGGTACATCATATTTCACGCCTTGGCCATTTCACGCCCGAGAAAGAGCTCCCGGTACCCAATATAAAGGAGGTTGGGTGGGCTCCGGATCAAGTTTTAGAGAAAAGAAAAATCTCTTGACCCTTGACGGGAATCGAACCATGATTCCTCGGCCGCATAGTCTGTATCCTAGTCACTATACCAACTACGCTATCCAGGCTTGTAACTTTGGCAAAATAAAAAGAAACCCCTGATGACGATGATGCTGCATTAAGGCACTGAAATACGTAGGAGTGTCTTATGATACAAATAAGTGCTAAATATATTGTGCATTTGTTGGTTATATATCGTAAATATTGTAAATACGGCTTTTAACCCGTTTCTGCTTCTGATAATGACCAAAAATTAATTTATTGACATCCGCACAATACCAGCAGTAACACAACATACAGCCAATTAGAGTTTAACAAATATTATCCCGAATCACAGACAAAAATGTGGATCGACTCAGGACGTGGATATCTCAACTATCGAGCCATAATATTACAATGGGTCTTGAAGAAAAAGGATGGGAGGGCGCGGACAGGATTTAACCGGTTCTGGGTAAGGACAAGTCAGGGCTCTTGTGAACCTTCATGTTCCATAAAATGCGGTGCATTTCTTGACCCGATAAGGAATCAGGATACTCAAAGACTGTTCCACGGAAATAGTCATAATTTTTACGCTATGGAGCAGGATATATAGCGTGAAAATATACTATTTGCCAATGAGAGGCGAATCTTTCAGTTAGGTTGTAACAAACACCTTGCAACGTAGAAATAATTGTCTTACTGGTGAAATAATTTATCATTTATTTTCAACAGCACAACGGCAAGCTACAGTCAGAGATTCCAAATGGGTCTGTGAAGAACTGGTTTGGAAGAGTAGTTACGAAAAGAATTTCCATCTCACTGATTATTCTCCATTCCTAACAGACAGAAACCAAGCGAAATCTACAACTGTTAAGAAGTTTCATGCAACGGTTCACAAGCAATTTAATTGACCATTCCTAATGGTGGTATCTGAACAGGATTATAATTAATTTTCCAATTAAAAAATGCAATGGTTAAATAGTATGAAAGTAGACGACAACGCGCAAGTTCTAGGGCAAAGATATGAGCGATTTTACTTCCAGCTGCCTCTTCTTGTGCAGCAACACTAGTAACCATTGTACGGACGGCGCAGTATTCCAGAGATGTTTGGGATATGGCAATGAAGAGAAATTGCCACAGTCCCCGGAAACAGGTCCGTACGCATTCTGTTAGAAGCTGCTGTGGCCTACTTACAATCCCATTTTCATGTAAATAACTGTTTACAGTGTCAACACAACAAGATCATCTTAGGAGCTTGCGACATGCATTCACGTCATAACACGCCATAACACACCAGGTACCACGTTCTGTGTCTCCGATCTTTTGAAAGGCGACAGTGCGTGCGAATGCTGCTGGACGATACGAAATATGTTTACAATAGATGTACCGTGTGTTCCCACATTCATCCTGCATGTTGTTAGCAAAAGAATGATTAACGGGTGACTTTAATTGAACATCTGTTGTATCATTACACAAGTTTATATGCACAGAAAGTGGTGCTAAAACATGATAACTATAGAAAAATATCCTCAATTTTCGGAAGTTCCCTGTGCCAAGACTTTCGCAGGATGATGCAAGACTTAACTATTACAAACAGCCTTGCCAGACAAATAACGAGATGGGCAATGTATGTATCACGTAATACTGTGGCGCGTTCGTATAACCACTGCTGTCGTGGAAACGCAACAGCGCGCTCCCTTGTACTGTTCATCAACATGACACCGTACACAATATAAAAATATGGAAACTGTTGTAATAAAAACGGAACAATGTTTTTCCTTTGTATTGTTGTCGAGATACAAAATATAATGGCGCTGTCAACAATACAAATGTACACAGGTTATTCTGTTAAAGTGTCCGATATTTTTAATCAGATTTTAACAAAACTTGGATTTACTCGGCACATATTCGTGTTATGTCCTCAGTGTCCAATTTCATGCAAATACGTCCAGTCGGAGCCAAGTTTATACATGCGAACAGACGGGCAGAAGGACATTACGAAGCTAAGAGGCGCTTTTGGCGACTTTGGCGAAAGCGCCTAAAAAGTACAGGTCAAATCGTCGGAGTGCTTGAACAACGGCACACGACGACATGCAGATGTACCGTACATGGGCGATCACTCAAAGTTAGAGCACTTTAACAGTAAATATCATATCTACGGATCGGAATCCACGCGGAAGAAAGCGTCAGTAGCTGAATTTAATGTAGGCATATTAAATTTGGCATTTTCCTTAGCAGACTGCGGGCCCAGATTGGAGCCCAGGACCTCCCAGGTAAGAAGCAGGAAAGCTGGTCACATCACGGCAAGGTTAGGTCCAGCATTCGTAATCGTCCATTCATTTGAAGATTCGTAACCAATGGCTTTGAACGTGTTGTTAAACAGATTATGAAAGGAAAGAAAATTTCGATTCAAGTCTTCTGGAATATTACGCCGTGTTGGCTCGTTAACAATTACAGACGTGTCACGCCAGAGATCTGATTCTTCAGCAATACTGCTGCCAGCCTTGAAGAAGGAACCGATACGTTGTCCCGAAACGTCGGTAACAAACAAGCAACCAACACCGCGCAACATCCCAGAAAAGCGTAAACCTTACCTTCAGCTATTCCAACACATATTTCAATCGTGATAATTACAGAGAAACATTTCCGTTCACACCCACGGTTATAAAATGACAGTCCCGGGAACTAAGAACAACTTCCAATACAACCATTCCGGTATCAATGGTTTTTTAATAAATGTGTAAGCAGTACAAATATCATTGAAGTAGAGTGTCCTTTATTTTTTATAGTCAAGGTTATGCACCGCGTGTCTTGTTTCATGCAGCTGTGTCTCACACATCTAGTCAGATAATGTAGCAATTCTAATATACATGAGCGCACGGAACACTTGCGGATCTGCATAGCACTTGAATATTGGTATGACTTCATAGCTACATTCCAAACAGGTTGCATATTCGCTCATGCGTCGGCTATAATGGACACTACGGTTAGATAGATTTGATACGCACCATGAATAAGACTCGTATGAAACCGGTAAGGCGCGCCGAATTTAGAGTTTGTCTAATTTCATTTCAGAGTATGTTCGTGAAGCTCTAAAATGAAAGGAGTCTAACTTTAAATGAAATTAAATTACGATGAATTGAAAAGCAAGAAGGAGAAGTAAAAATATGAGCAATGTGCTGTCAGAGTAACACAGTGAAGCGTTCGCGTAACCACTGTTGCAATGGAAACGTAACATTGCGTTCTCTGTGTACTGGTGAGCCACATGTCACTGCTAACAAAACAAAAATACCAAGGTTTTACATGAATGCTTTTATGGCGAACTTAGGTCGCCGACAAAAATGAAACGTACTGCGGTCTTCATGTAAAGTGTAGGATATTGTTTAACCAAATCTGGAGTTGGTCGACGGACTTTCATCAAAGTTTCCAACATAAAATTTCTAGGAAATTTGTCCAGTAAGAGCCGAGCTGATACATATGGACAGACGGACATGACGCTAATGGGCACTTTTCGCGAATATAAGAACAGGCCTAAAATATCATGGGAAATAATCAGCAAGTACTAAGCGTCACGTATGAGTCCCACACTTAATTTTCGATATACTTCCAATGAATCTGTTTATCACAGTAATAAGAGGACCACTATGCGTAGCAATAATTGAGGGAATATTTCTGTGATGTGTTCCGCACCAATTCGTATGTGTCGAGGCAAATGCACGTTAATTAAAGAGTTCTGGTAATCAGTTTAATTACTCGTATATAAAAAGCCAGGAACATCAGTTGTGCTAACGAAGTTATAACCGCATCCAGTGTGCCATGATCCTATAAACATGTCTTTTTATGTACTGTTCTTTTGCCAGTATTGGGCATGCTGGTATTATGCGGTCTATAGTCTCATCAAATTGTTGGCAAAGTCTGCATTTGCTATCTGTCTCTGTGTTCAATATTTTTGTCGCGTAATATTTTGTTTGTAACGCTTGGTCTTGTGCTGCCATTATTCACTCTCACTTTCTGCTTTTAGGTCTCCCTTTGATAGCCAGAGTTGTTACTATTATTATTATTATTATTATTGTCATCATCATCATCATCATCATACCTCACCAAAGAGTGGGAAGACAAACCCCATTCCAAGGCCACTGAAACTGCGAGTCCTATCTTTCGCTACAGACCAGTTCTATCACGGTCCTTTTACTACAGGCATTCATTCCGCATGATCTAGCCATTTCCTGTGACGTTTGTTTTCCGTTATTAATCTATGAGTACTTTAAACAGACTTTTTGGGATAAAAACTGTTAAAGTTAGACAAAGACGAGTTTTGTTTTTATTCCACTTCTGATTTATTCAACCAAGCTTTCAGCATTCAAAAGCAAATCGTTTAATATCCCTCGAACAATAATACTATCAGCACTTCCGCCTATGTAAATACAAATTCTGATTTAGTGGGTTAGTAATTAAGAAGAACTTTGGAGCAACCGCAGCCTAATGAGACGTACTGTGACGGTATTCACACGTAGGAAAAGAGGAAAACATGTAACTTCTCAGGACAGTCGGTCTCCAACTAGAGTAACCTGCGTTAAATGCTTCCCTTATCGCAATGGCGCGGCAAGTTGTTTGGGTGCGGTTGGATAGAACCTCCAGATGTTGAGGGTAGCTGCCAATATAGCGAACCAAGCGCAAGGTACAGCCGACTACAAGTTGTCCTCCAGGTCTGGAGCGCTGATTGGAGGCCGACAGCACCTTACTGCAGCCCTAATATATTATCAGATGTAATGAAAAGTCGCACAAGACATGGGGGCTTCAACCGATTGTTTAGAACGTAAAACGTTCAAACACATCTTGAAGAACAGAGTTTTAGGAATCCGTACTGGATTAATCTGTCTGAGCAAATTGATGAGTGGCGAGCAATTGTGACCATAGGAATGAACATTTTCTTTCCATAAAGAGTGGATAATGTCCCATCTAGCTAGGCTAAAACCAAGGATAATATTAAAATAGCTCTTAAAGAAATAAGATGAGTTGTTGCGAACTGGAAAAATACGGCTCATAATAGTGTCCATTACCGGGATCTTCTGAACACGAAAATTAACTTTCCGTCTACATACAATTCTGGGACTAGGTGAGTAACCACTAAGACAGCCTATGGCTCCATGGAGTTTATTACCTGGAATTGTATACCAAGCATATCGGTGTGGACAAGCAATCATGCTACGGGCGTAAATGACATACTACCAGAACACAATTAGTTACAAAACGTCAGTTTGCACAATTTTAGTAAAATGGTTGTCAGTAATAGGCCAGGTCCAGCATAGCATAATCAACGTGCAATTATTTTAATTAGTATCATAATATGGCACATTAAATGTTAAAGATAACCTCATATGGATAAGTCGTTTCTGTATCACTTTTCACCTTCCAGTAACATTCAAAGTCAGAAGAGCAGTGAAACTCTGGCGACACAGGACACCTGTCAAGTTCACCGCTCTGTGGCTGGTGGACTGAAAAGATAGCCCTTTTATCCGAATTTAGTCCTTCCAGGACCCAAATAACTATCGTGTTCTGTTAAACATGTATGCTGAGAGTAAAGCGCGCCCCTTTAAAACGCCATGCGGGCACAGTGGTATGTGGAAGTCGGTTGGCAACGCCGAGCACCGGACGCACTATCTCTACGAAAGAGCCCTAGCACCCACTGTACGGGAGGATAATATGGCCCCAGGACGTCTGGAAATAAGAAAATCTGTTGCCCCCGCCGGGGTAAACAGACGCGGACGACATATTCTAATATACCAACGAATGAAAAGGTTCACGTCCCCCACTTCTGCACAGCCGTGCAAAATTACGATCCTGCCTACAACACAGAGCTCGCCACCCTTGTTATGTGGCCCACAAGGACGGAAGATACGACACTAATTCATACTCTTATAAGCGTAAGATTCTCCAAGACTCAAATAAAGCGCGGACAAGAATGGACAGAAAATAAAAGAGACAAAGTGTTCTGCACTCTGCAAAACACAACCAACAACAGCAGAATTCTCCTTTAACAGCTAATAGTTGCTCAGTTGCTCTAATATTTCCCTCTTATTTATGACATCGAAAGATTCAAGAAGTTGTTGACAAGAACCAGCCCCTGGTCTTTTCCCTCTGCCAGATGAATCCAGCCCACACCCTCCGACCGTTATTAATATCCACTTTAATATGATCCTCTCATTGACGCCTAAGGATTCTAAGTGGTCTCTTCCCTCTAGGTTTAATCATAGCTCTGATGAATTTTAAGTGCACCGTCTCAAGGTCTGCACTCGCAATAAATTAACATTAAACGCAATCAGATGTTTCAAATACATGTACCAATGGATCTCTGGAGCGTACCTGATACGTAGATTTCCATTCTCAATCACAGAACACATCACACGTCAGCCAAATGTAGATGACCTGTGGCATGAAATTACAGTGATGAATTTGCGTTAAAGAATAAGCAATTACTCCGGCACCTCTTTTATAACAGCAAGTACATTAAGCAAATAAAGTTTTTAAATATAAGGAGCGAAATCACAACCGGTTATTCAGAAAGTGTGTCAACGTATGTTAATACCAGAGACCTACTTTCAATATTAGGATCATAACAAGATAACTTTTGGACATTACCAAAACAATCATTTATACAGTCCTACAAGTCGTATCATTTAGGAGCAAATGTCTAGTGTAATTAAGGATGATGTTCCTGCATCCCTTCTGGGTAGGAAAACTCTCATGTCGTTGGACTCAATACAGTAAGTAGTCTTGTTTTCTCTCTAATGCTATATACAAAACAGGAATACAATATGTACTGGAAATACAGCGACTGGCCTACAATATGAACTGACATACAATTTCTTCTCTGACTTGTTTATGTAGTGGATCTTCTAGAATTGACCTGGATTATGTGAGGAGTTGGCAACCTGGGACATTAATGAAATATGCATGGTCAGTTCCTGAAATTCAGCAACATTTTTGTACCGAGTAAAGCCAATGGTTTGCGGTTCATAAGAGGCCATCTCTGCATTTATGAGAGTCACGATCTATAACACAGCATTCCGACTAAAGCTTGTGCAGCAAATATCGAGTCATTAGTCATTCATCCGAAGGTGATTTCGTTGTAACACAAAAAAAGTATAGGCAATAAATAAAAACTACAGAACAGCAAATCTCAAGCAGTTTCTCTAACAACTCATTTAGTAAACGATCGCAGGCTATGCATACAACTGACGTTCATCTAAATCCTGTCTCACAAAGAACGTGGACCGTACCCATGATAGAAACCGAAAGATAAATGACGCTTACTGAAAAAAAAAGGTATTTATATTTAGAATCATATGCTGGAGATAAATACTCGTACTCTGTGTGACAAAAGGCAGGCACGGTTTCTTAATGATGAAGCAGATGGTACATACAGTTACCACTTCACTTTATTGGGTTACAGTACAGCTACCTACACTAGTGATTTCCTAAGTGTAGGGACTAAAGTAAATCTTGAGGGGGGGGGGATATAATATCCAACGTGGAATGAGACTAAATCCGGTCTTGCGCTCAACAATTTATGACACAAAGTAAAATATGTCTGAAACTTCGTTCTGTTCCCTTGCTCTAGGGCAATATTTAATTCTCGCAAATAATTTCATAGAGCAGGACCATTCTTCATCGGCTATCAGTTCCTTAGCCAGTCAAGGAATTCCCCAGAAGGCTCATTACCGTGTTCACACGAGCCCGCCACTCATGCCTACGCCGTCCTATTCTGTTCAACTAAGATTCGTCTTAACATAATCTTCCAACCTAAGCCTCGATCCTCCACGTGATTTTCCTTCAGGTTTGCCCAATAAAATTGGCACGCATTTCTACTGTCCTCCATACGTTCCGAATGCGCAGCGCACCGTATCCTCCTTGATTTGATCTCTCTAACCATAAAAGGTAAAGTTATCCCGTTACAGGCCCGGTGTGGCCCAGAGGGTGGGTAGAGGTATAGCTCTACTCTTCCATGACCGCGGCACTAGAAGGGGGTGAGTGGTCAGCAGCACGTCCCGGCCGCACTTTACCCCC
>Ga0123353_10018977_pt1 | contig 10200 bp, 13 predicted proteins | sample TergutLab28metaG_3_FD_92763 | JGI IMG/M metagenome (GOLD analysis project Ga0123353, IMG submission 92763) | Labiotermes labralis P3 segment gut microbial communities from Petit-Saut dam, French Guiana - Lab288 P3 | ecosystem: Host-associated > Arthropoda: Insects > Digestive system > Gut ...
ACGAGATTATCAAACGCAAAGGCGCTACCTACTACGGCATCGGCATGTGTCTCACCCGCATCACCAACGCCATCTTGAGTAACGAACTCGCCATTCTCCCCCTCTCCAACTACGACAGCTCCGAGAGTCTTTACTATGGCTACCCATGCGTCGTCGGGCGTAACGGCGTCGAAAAGCGCCTCGACATCCCCCTCTCCGCCCTCGAACGTCGCAAACTTGCCAAATCCGTGGACGCTATCCGCGCCGGCATTGCTGCTGGCTCTGCAAAATAAAGCTCTTAATATCAGCTTCCTCAAACTGCCCCGTCAGCACCAGCTGCACGGCTCGCTTCTTGTCTAGCAAGTTACTCTGCGCTGCCGTCTCATACTTCTCAATCATCTTTGCCGCTATCTCGGGCGGCACCAAAAAATCCACCACCAGCGGGTCAGAATCGGCATGGATGACCAAAAATATCTTCCACTCTCCCGCCTCATTCTCGACCTTAAATAATCGCAGATTCTTGTAGGGATTTTTCGGATTCTTTATCTGTTCCTCCACTCCGCCCTGCTCCAACGCGTAGGCGGCCAGCACTTTCTCTAACTCTGCGCCATTAAACACTAATCTTCTCCAAATAAGTCTTCAACTCCTCAATCGAACCACGTATATCGTCTTCGGCGCGGTGTGCGTTTAGTTTTTTGACTTTCACCTTATACATATGGCTAAAGACAATCTTAAGCGCACTCACATCTAGTAATCGATAATGAAACAGCTTATTCACCGCCGGCATCTGCACCTCCAAAAACCTCCGGTCTTGATGCACCGAGTTCCCCGCGAGATAGAGCGCTCGACCCTTCCGTGGTGCCGCCATATATTTATTGACAAACGCTAGTAGCGCCTGCTCGACATCTTCGATTTTCTCGCCCTTCGCGCTTGCCTCGATTAAAGCCGCCCGCGTCTGAGCGTTCTTCTGCCAGAACTCACCCGTCATTTTCTTTTCCAGCAAAGTCCGACTCCACTTCACACTCGCTTGAAAAGTCGCGACTTCGCGCAACTTCCAATCGGTCGCGATACACGCGATTTCAATTATCTTGTCCGTATTCGGATCCAACCCCGTCATCTCCAAATCAACCCAAAGCAAATTCGCCTTCTTCATATCTATATTATACCACAAACCCATACAGAACGGAAGGTAGGCTGATTCTAAAAAGGCTATCGAGTGGAAACGACCCCACTGGGTCGTACAAAAGCGGTATGCTCGGGGCAAATGGCGCGAAAACGCCACTCTCCGAAAGCTGGAATGGTGTCTGTGCTGTCCTGACAGCTACCTAGTGGCGCGTCGTCTCGGTCAAACGCAGCAAAAGAGACTCGCGCGAGCCCGAAAATTGCCGTGTCGCTGTTATTGAAGATGAAGCCAGTAACATATGGGGCACCTGAAGCTGGAGTGTTGAGCTGAAAGTCTGGGTTAAGGATGAGCCACTCATCGCTATTTACCCCTGGGTGGTCTGAAGGGTTTTGGCGCCACTGGCGCATTATTATCCCTAAACCTAAAAGAACTAGAACCACCAAGATGGCTGCGAACATCGCCAAAAGTACTGAGACCTTCCTACTTTTTGACTTATTAGGGCTGCCCACTATATAATAATCCTTTATCTTGCTATACTTGCTCTAATCATAACATAACTAACATCAGAAGAACAAGGCTGGGCAGATGGAAGGCCCCCAGATAAACTGGGAGCGGTGAATGTGCGTTGTCAAACCCGCCTATATCGGCTACGCTACGGTTTGACTTTATTGATTGCGTAACGCTTCAGCCTGCCTTCGCAAATTATGCTCATCATCAGTTCCGGGGCCATATTGGTCACGATGCCAATTCGCTTTCTGTTCCAAGTCGCGAGCTTTTGCTTCGTTCTCTCCACCGCTTGCCTCCGCTCGTTCCAACGCTCGCGCTTCCTCGTCAGTTCCCATACCGTGCAGCTCTCGGTGCATCTTCGCTTCGCTCATCGCTGCTGACCATTCATCCGCCTTATCACTCTCTCCACCGTTCGCCTTTAACGCTTCTGACATCTCGCCTCCTTTTCTCCATTCTAGCACATTCCGCTTTTTATTGGCAAAGAAAAAGACCCGCCTTCGTGAGTGAAGTGGGTCTTCCTTGTGAGGTATCGATGAAGATATCTTGCATATTACACGGAGTATTTCTCTGCCAAAGCTTTATAGGCGGCTTCGGCATCAGTCCCTGGACCACACGCTTCACGCACTTTTACTGCTTGCGCGTTGTAATATTTCACCCGCGCCCAGTTGGCTCCCGTGCCGATTGCGTCGGCCTGTCTTTGTAACGAGGCCTCCCTGTCGGTCCCTGGGCCGTAGGTTTCGCGCTGATAGGCAATGTCTTTCATCAGTCCTAACCATTTCTTTCCTGCTGCTTCGTTCATCATAATCCTCCCTTATCGGTAAATATTAGTTTGTGGTGGTCTTACGCTTTATTAAGCTGCACATGGTGGCGCCTTACATCCCAGTGTTTGCCATCGGGATTCGGGGTTACTTCCGCAGCGATTTCAACCCAGCCGTTGTGGGCGGAGTGCTCCCTGCAGATACTTGCCAATACGGACTCGGCCTCGGCTTTGGATGTCTGGCGTCCGGTCGATTCGAATACTTCTTCATAACGGACCTCATTACGAAAGCCTGCCGGCACCTTATGCGCCGCAACTGAATCAAGATTTAGCTTTTTCATCTTATCTTCCTCCTAAAGTTCATATTTCCCCTGTAATTCAGTGTAAGCGGAGGGGTGCAACCAACTTACATCCCCATTATATCATATCATAAGCATTTTGTCAATATTCTCGCCTTTTTACCCCTATAAAAAGCCGAAATCCAGCCAAGATTCACTCTTGGCTGGACCTCTTTACAGACGCGTTCTAACAGAGGTATCTTATCTAGTACATGCCGCCCATCGCGCCCATATCTGGGGCTGGCGCCGCTTTCTCTGGGATATCGACCACTAGCGCCCCCATTGTAATCGCTGTCGCCGCAATCGAAACCGAGTTCAAGACCGCTTCTTTTGCCACTTTCACCGGATCGACCACCCCCGCCTTTTTCAAGTCTACAATCCCAGCTTCTGGCTTCATCACATTGATACCATGCCCCACTTTCGCCTTCGCCACCTCTGCCAGCAACGCTTGCGAATTTAGCCCGGCATTCTCCGTAATCTGCACAAACGGCGAAAGTAGCGCTTGCTTCAAGATTGTCCGCCCCGCATCGCCCTTCGTATCCAAGGTGTTCGCCAGATTCACCAGCGTCACACCACCACCTGCCACGATACCCTCTGCCAATGCCGCCTTCGTCGCCGCCACCGCATCGTCCACCCGAAACTTCTTTTCTGCAATTTCGGTCTCTGTTGCGCCACCTACCTTGATTACCGCTACCTTACCTAGTAACGCCGCCACTCGGCTGTCAAACTGTCCTCGCTCATAGTCCGAATCCGCCACCTCGCTCTGCACTCGCACCGCCTCAATTCGCGCCTTCACCTCGCTCGCCTTACCGCCACCCTCGATAATCGTTGTTTCGTCTTTGGTCGCGAACACTTTTCGCGCGCTACCTAGAACTTCCAAACCAACTTCGTCCAGCTTCATTCCGCGCTCGCCCGAAACCAACGTCGCCCCTGTCATCACCGCGATATCTTCCAAGATTTCCTTGCGGCGGTCGCCAAATGCCGGCGCCTTCAACGCCAGAGTATTAAATACTCCCTTCAGCTTATTCAAGACCAAGACACTCAAAGCCTCGCCCTCGACCTCATCGGCAATCAAAACCAAATCTTTCATACCTACCGCCGCCATCTTTTCTAGGAGTGGCACCAGTTCTTGGGCGCTTGATACTTTCTTATCAGTCACCAAAATCTGTGGCTTGTCATAAATCGCCTCCTGTCGCACTGGGTCGGTCGCAAAGAAAGTCGAAACAAAACCCTTATCAAACGAAAAGCCCTCCACCACATCCGACTCCATCGCCAAGCCCTGCCCCTGCTCAACCGTCACCACACCGTCCTTGCCAATCTTGCCGATTACATCTGCAATCATCTTGCCAATTTCCGCGTCGCCCGCCGAAATTGTCGCGACTTCCGCCACCTTCGTGCTATCGTCGGCAATCTTCTCCGCCATCTTGTCAAGGCTTTTGACAATCTCCCTGCCCGCCTCCTCAATTCCACGGCGTAGCTCCATTGGATTATGACCCGCCGCGATTAGTTTGTTCGCTTCCGCTAATATATTGTATGTCAAAACCGTCACTGTCGTCGTGCCATCGCCCGCCGACTTATTCAGCTTGCTTGCCGCCTGCTTGATTAATTCCGCACCGGTCTTGTAGCCCAAAGTCTCTTCCGTCTCCTCCAAGTCAATCCCCTCGGCGACCGTCACGCCATCGTGCGTCACCACCGGTCCGCCATACGACTTCGCGATGACCACGTTGCGCCCCTTCGGACCAAACGTCACTTTCACCGCATCATAGAGTGACTTTGCGCCACCCAAAACTCGCGCCCTCGCCTCCTCATCATAAAAAACTTTCTTCGCCATAATATCTCCTCTCTCCTCTAAAGTATCGCCAAAATGTCTTCTTCACTAATAATCAACACGTCTTTATCCGCCACCCGCACTTCGGTCGCCGCGTATTCCTTAAATAATATCTTATCGCCCTTCTTGACGTTCTTAACTTCGCTACCAACCACATCGACCACCGCCGAATTGGGAGTCTCCCGCGCTTCGCCTAATAGGATGCCCGACTTCGTAGCTTCGGCTGCTTCCTCGCGGTGCGCTGCCACTCGGTCTTTCAATGGTTTAATTGCCATAATTTCTCCTTTCCCTCTTCTATATCTCTCATCATAGCAAAGTTTCTAGCACTCGTCAAGTGCTATTGCTAACTCCCCTTACTGCCCTTTATTGACATCTTATACTCTGTATGATATATTGGTGGCAAGAATAAATTAGGGAAGAACAGATGCCAATTATCAAATCAGCCAAAAAGCAAATGCGACAAGACATTAAACGCCGCAAGAAAAATGCGGTGATTAAAAACGACATCAAATCAGCTTGGAGGAAGTTTGTTAAAAATCCTACTCGCGAGCTACTCAAGAATGTCCAGTCCGAGTTCGACAAAGCCGTCAAGAAAGGCTACATCAAGAAGAACACCGCCGCCCGCCGTAAAGCCCTAGCCGCAAAGATGGCAAAGGCACACGCCGGCATCACCAAGACTGCCAAAACCGCGGAAAAGACCGCTAAATCCACTGTCGCGTCCGCGGAAAAAACTGTCAAAACCACCGCTAAAAAAGTCGAAAAAACCGTCAAGACCGAAGTCAAAGCCGCGGAAAAAGCCGTCACCAAGACCGTCAAAAAAGCCACCAAAACCGTCGCCAAAAAGCCCGCAACCACTACCAAGAAACCTGCCACCAAAAAACCAACCACTAAAAAATAACGCTCCACTCTGGTAGCGCCAGCCGATAGCCGCGTGGACACCACCCGCCCACCCCGTTACACGGTCGCCAGCCGACCGCCTAGCACGAATTCCCCCATTCCAACCCCCCACCATTTGTGTTATAATAGCACCATGAACGACTTTGATTATCTCGGTGACAACGACGCCTATTTCGACGCGGCTTGTCAGAGTTTGCGCCCCCAACCAGTCATTGCAACACTTCAAGATTACTATAATAATTTCAATTCCTGCGGCGAGCGCGTCAAATACGCTTGGGGTAAACAAACCGACCGGCATGTCGCCGCCACCCGCGAAAAAGTCCTCAAGCTACTTAAGCTCTCTTCCCGCACCTATTTCACCTCATTCACCTTGAACACCACCTACGGACTCAACATCATTCTCTCCCAAATCAAAAGCGGACTCTTCACCAAAATCATTACCAGCGACATCGAACACAACTCCCCTTTCCTCTCTTCGATAGCCTGTGCCAAGCGCCTCGGCATCCCTCGCGAAGTCATTAAGCGTAACCCCGACGGCAGTATCGACATCAAGACCCACGATTTCACTAAAGCTATCGTTGTTCTCGGCGCCGTCTCGAACATTGACGGACGCAAACTGGAGAATATCCAAGCCGTCACCAAAGCCGTCCACAAAGCCGGCGGTATCATCATCATCGACGCGGCGCAAGCCCTCGCTCACAACGCCGACCTCCTCCATAAAACCGACGTCGACGCCCTCTGCGCCAGCGCCCACAAGATGTATGCGCCCAGCCTCGGCATCATTGTCGCCCGCAAGGACCTGTTGCAAAAGCTCGACACCACCTTCATCGGCGGTGGCATGGTCGACGATGTCCTTGCCGACACCTACAAATTATCCTACACCAACGACTCCCACATTCATTCCCGCTTTGAGGCTGGGTTGCAAGCTTTTGGCGAAATCGTCGCTCTCGGCGCGGCTCTTGACTGGCTCTCTCGGCAGAGTCTCAAGCCTCTCTACAAAAACTCCGAACGCGTCTTCAACTTCCTCAAATCCCACCCTAAAGCCCACCTCATCAACACCACCGCTACCCCCACCATCAGTTTTTATGTCGAGGGTCTCGACTCTCACTTGCTCGGACTCGCCCTCAGTCGCGAAGGCATCATGGCGCGCACCGGCTATTTCTGCGCCCATTACTATCTCGACCACCAGCAACACCTGCCCCCTCTCGTCCGTCTCTCACTTGGGCTTCATAATCGCGAAAGTGACCTCGACCAACTCGAAGCCGCCCTCGAAAAGGTCCTCAACTAATGCTTTGCATAGCGGCATTTATTGTCCTTGCTCTCATGTCGGTTTTTGTCGGCATTCTCGCGATTTTCCGCCGCGACATCGGTGCCAAATATTGGGGGACTTTTAAGAAAGCGTGGGGCTGTGTCGGCAAGAAAGTCACCCTCCAAAAATGCGAAACCAACTTCAAGGAAGACATCAAAAACTCCCTCCTCTCCCGCTTCGTGGTCCGCCGCCCCAAATTAGTCAAACCTCTCTCCGTCGGCATCGAAATCCTCGCCGTCCTAGTCGTCCTCATCACCGTCTGGAGCCTCGTCGAAGCCGCCAAAGCCGGACTCAGCCTCTGGGTCTTCGGCACTTGCAACGTCTCGCGTCCGTCCGCCTGCCTCATCACCGACGAAGTTTGTGCCATCGATAACCCCGCTCCCCAAAACTTCGCCGAAGGCGTCGGTCGCTGGTTTACCGAGTGGGGCGAAATCTTTACCGGCATTCCCGATCGTGTCCGCCGCTGGGATGCCCGCCTCTATGTCCCGCAAAACGCCACCTACTGGAGCTACGAAGCCGACCGTCCTACCGCCCTCGTCATTTTCGATGTGGGCTGTATTAATTGTCTCGCTTCCTTCCGCAACAAGCAGCGCGGCGGTTTTTTCGAGCGCTACAACGTTACTCATATACCTTATGTTATTCTTAATCCCACTGACCAAGAGGACCGCTTCCCTAACTCTCGCCTCGTCTCGAGCTACATTGTCGCCCTGCGTCTCTCTGGCATTGTCTCTGCCGACGGCAACCCCGTGCCGCTCGACTGGCGTGTTATCGAACAGATGTTCACCGAGCAAGACGAAAACGGTGTCAATTATCAAGAAGCTATCAAACGCCTCGAACCCCACGAGGTCAAAATCCTCCTCGAATCATGGCTTTTTACCTTCGGTTTAGCCCCGGAAGAAGTCAGCCGCATTCGCCGCGCTGCCTTGGGTGAAGAAGTCGCCGACACCCTCCTCATTTATCGCGACATCGTCGAGAACCGCATTAACGCCAAGGGTATCCCAACCACAATCTTCGGTGGGCGAAGACATATGGGACTTTATGACTAAAAGCGAAAAAATCATTTCCAAACGCCACTCCCAAGGATTCGCTACCGGCATCTTTGGTCTGATTGCCAACCTCGTCCTCGCCACCATGAAAATCGTTGCCGGCGCCTTTAGTGGCAGTGTCGCCGTCCTCTCCGACGGCATTAATAACCTCCTCGACGCTTCTAGTTCGATTGTCGTTATCATCGGCTTCAAGGCGTCCGCTCGTGGCAGCGACAGCTCCCACCCTCACGGCCATGGTCGCGCCGAATATATTGGCGGTATGATTGTTTCTTTCTTTATCTTTATCACGGTTTTGGCGCTCGCTCGCACTTCCATCCTCCGCATCATTCAGCCCGAACCGGTCAATTTCAGCTACACCGTTCTAGTGATTATGGCAATCTCGATTGTCGTTAAGCTCTTCATGGCGGGTTTCTATGCATGGCGTAATCGCAGCCTCAAATCCGTCCTCATCACCGCCGCCATTCGCGACTCTATAAGTGATGTCTTCATCTCCGCGTTGGTCCTCGGCGCCGCCCTCCTCGCCCGCTCCACCAATGTCGCCATCGACGGCGCCGCCGGTTTGGTGGTGGTTTCTTTTGTCGCCTATCAAGCTATGCGGGCTTTTCTCGACAGCCTCGATTTACTCCTCGGTCGCGGTGCCGACCCCCAGAGACTCAAAGGTATCGAAAAAACCGTCCTCAAATACCCCGCTTTCACCGAAGTCGTCGGCATCGACTTTCATGACTACGGCGAGGGCTACCAGCACGTTTACATTAAAGTCAAAACCAAGCGCGGTCTCAAATCCTCCCAAATTCGCCGCGCCATTGATGATGTCAAACTCGACCTTCTAAACCTCCAAAACGTTAAAGCCACTTTCGTCTATTGGCATTAGCCATGGTATAATTTGATATGACCATCTGGCAAGCTATCATCTACGGCATCGTCCAAGGACTCACCGAATTCATACCGGTTAGTTCCAGCGGACATCTGGCATTGTCGCAGAACTTCCTTGGGTCGGGCGCCGACCAAATGATTATCGAAATGATAAACCTTGGCACTCTCCTCGCCCTCCTTTTCGCTTTCCGCAAGCGCATCTGGTCCATTATTAAAGACGTTTTCTTGAACCGAAAGTGGCGCCTTGCCATCAACCTCCTCATCACCTCTATCCCCGCCGGCATCATCGGACTTACCTTAAGCGGCTTCATCGCTCGCACCCACTTTTTTGGCGCTACCATTGTCGTTGCTCTCGCTCTCGGCGGCGTCGGTTTAGTTATGATATACCTAAACAAAATCGTCGAATCCTTCCACGTCCGCCCTCTCTCTATGGAAAACATCTCCAAGAAACGCGCCCTCGTCATCGGTCTCGTCCAAACCTTCGCCCTCATTCCGGGGGTCTCCCGCTCTGGTGCCACCATCATCACCGGTCGCCTCATTGGGCTTAACTCCCGCGATGCCGCCGAATACTCCTTCCTTGCCAGCATTCCCCTTTTCGTCGGCGTCGTCGCCAAGGGCTTCATTTCGAGCTCCGACCGCGCCTATTGGTATGAAAATATGTATGCCCTCCTCATCGGCAACTTCGTTGCCTTCGTGGTCGGCTTCTTCGTCATCAATATCTTGCTCTCCTACTTGCAACGCCGCAATTCCCTCCGCGTCTTCGGCATCTACCGCGTCGTCCTCGCCTCCGTCGTCCTAGGGCTTCTCCTCCTCACCCAACTTTAATTCAGTCAAAACCTTGACTATGTTTAATGCTTACGATAAAATAGTGGTATACCATGGGAGTAGCAGAAAGGGGTAATCATGTCTAGAGTAAAAACCAAGCTGGGGGGGGGCATTAGGAGGTTGTAGTTACGCTACTGTTCGCCGTCTTGCATCCGCTACCCTCATAGTAGCGGCGTTTTCATTGTCTGTCGGGACGATAGCCGACAGTATCCGTCCGACTCGTGCCGATGACTCGGGCAGTGTCCAAATTGCGGCGATAGTCAGTGCGGGTTCGATATCACTAACCCTTGATAACTCTGGACCATGTAGCTCATTCGATTACACCAACAGTGCTCTAACCATCAATACGATGTCAGGAAGCATCAGCAGTGGTTGCTTTACCGCTATTATAGGCACAGACGGAGACTATGGCTATACCCTATCCATAGCTGGTCCTAGTACAGGTAATCTTGTAGATACTAACTCTAATGCTATCTACGCCAAGGCGGGTTCGCTAATCGCCCCCTCAATCTTTAATGCCACTGCCACCGGTGGCGAATGGGGCTTTGCTATACCTAGTAGCCAAGTCCATAGCGTAACTAATGGCTTTGACTCTAGCTATTCTATATTAGGCTATAACAACAAGACCAACACTGCCTTATATGCACCTATGCCGATAACTGCTACTCCCATCTCTACTACCAGCACTCCTAACTTAATAACTGAAGACATCTACAAT
>Ga0123353_10018979_pt1 | contig 10200 bp, 6 predicted proteins | sample TergutLab28metaG_3_FD_92763 | JGI IMG/M metagenome (GOLD analysis project Ga0123353, IMG submission 92763) | Labiotermes labralis P3 segment gut microbial communities from Petit-Saut dam, French Guiana - Lab288 P3 | ecosystem: Host-associated > Arthropoda: Insects > Digestive system > Gut ...
AAGAATATAAGATTATTGAAAAAGATGCTGCTCTTGAGCGCAGGTTTCAAACGGTCATCATTGATGAATCAACAGTTGAAGATACGATAGAGATTTTACTTGGCATTAAGGACCGCTTTGAGACGCATTACGAGATTATTATTCCGGATGATGTGATAAGAAAGACCGTAGTGCTTGCTGAAAAATATATAACAGGTAAATTTTTCCCCGATAAAGCGATAACTCTCATAGACCAGGCAGGCGGCAGTCTGCATATGCAAAACGAGGAAGCACTTGCCACGGGGATGCCCGTATCTAAAGAGCTTACCATAGAATACATAACCCGTATAATTGAAGACCAGACAAAAATCCCTGTCACTAATATCAATGAAGATGATTCCGCGTTGCTGCTTAATCTTGAAGAAAAGATGAAAGAGAGCATTATCGGTCAGGACGGTGCCACTGAAACAGTAGTCGCTGCAATTAAACGCAAGCGTGTCGGCACATCAAAAAAACTAAAACCCGTGTCCTTTATATTCATCGGTTCTACAGGCATAGGCAAAACAGAGTTTGCAAAGAGGTTGAACGAAAAACTCTTTGGTTCAAGCGGAGAAATCATCAGAATCGATATGTCGGAGCTTATGTCGGGGTCGGAAAAAGGAGGAACGGAGACAAAACTAATCGGCGCACCACCCGGATATGTAGGCTATGGAGAACCCGGTTTACTTGAGCCTATCCTTGCGAATCCTTTTAGTGTTGTGCTGTTGGATGAAATTGAAAAGGCACACCCTGATGTGATGAACATTTTTCTGCAAATCCTCGATGAGGGTCACGTCACAGACTCTCAAAGAAGAAAGCTTGACTTCAGGCATGCAATAATAATCATGACCACCAATGCCGGGAGTTCTACAATGGAGAAGACGGTCGGCTTCAGTCGCTCTGCCGATGAGGACAGCAAGCAGCGCGCCTTGGACGGGCTTAAAAAATTCCTGCGTCCGGAGTTGATTAATCGTGTCGACGATGTTGTCTACTTTACTCATCTTAATAGGGAAGATATCAAGAGTATTGCGCGTATAATGCTCGATGACCTCAGCAAAGCAATGTCGGAGAGAGATGATCCTATCACGCTCACATACACCGAAGACATGCTCGATTATCTTGTGGACAAAGGCTATAGTGAAGAGTACGGTGCAAGAAATCTTCGCCGTATAGTCGAAAAAGACATAGAAAATATGATTGCGGACGAGATTCTAAAAAACCACGCATCCCCGATAACGGCAATGGAGTTGTCTGTGCTCGATGATGCAGTCAAGATAAACGTGTTTAAAGAGTAATTGCTAAAGTGAAAAAAAGGGTATTACTGTATTTAAGAGATGATGGTATAGTATATCATTCCCGAGCGGTAAAAACTCTAGCATTTCAGCCAAACATTCCCGAACGGGAAATATTTAAGCTATAAAGCTTTACTAATGCACCGGAGCTTGCGGAGCGTATTTTTGCTGAATGCAAGCAGAGGGTTGCAAATATTTGAAAATTATTTGGATTTATCTGCCTCAAGCTTAGGAGATACTTTCCAAAATTCATTAACTATTATTTTTGAAAAATGATTAAAACCTTGGGCTGTTTCGTATACCTTTTCAACAAGTATTTTATAACTTTCATCAATATCTTTGAATGTACCATCATTATCTAATGCAGCCAGACGTATATGACGTTTACCTTCCTCGTCTTTGCGTGCATAATCGAGTAATTTATTTTCAGTAACCCCATCAACTTCGAGAAGTCCTTTATCATTCTCTTTTATGGACTTACCCTCCTGAATTATTCTATGCTTATTTTCCTCAAATCTGTCGTTCATTTGCTTGACGGACAATGAAGTATATCCATGCATAATATAATAGGCATTATCGCGTAAACGATCTGTTTTTATGCGGGAATCTTTTGCGTCTTTCTCTGCTTCTTCATTTGCAGTTAAGTTTTCAGGAATTTCGCCGGCAGCAGATTTGTTATTATGAATTTCACCTTTTTTCAGTTTTCTCTCCGCTAACTCTTTTAAGGACGTAGAGAAAGTTGCAGTAGCGCGATACCTTTCTTGTGTAAACAAGTCCAGATTTTCCCATTCTACCGTTTTTCCATTAACAGCTTTCTTGCCACCTTCAATAGACGTCATCATAGCTTTTGCTTTTTCATCATGTTTTTCACGTATAATAATTGCATCAGTAAAAATCTCATCACGGCATCCAAAAGTAAATGTCTTCATATCATGTTCATTATCGTTATTTTTATCTTTTGCATCATGTGGAACTCCGTTCTTTTCATAAATTGCAATAAACGGAACTATACAGTCCGGATCTTCTTTGTTGCATTTATTTCTATAGTAGTTGTTGATATACTCAGCAGCACCGTGGTTATGAATATCGCTGTCAAGAGCTATAACGATATAGTCTATTTTTTCATGCTCTGTAAAAATAGCATCTAAACATTTGCCGGGTATTGTATTGTTAATTACATCCTCTTCTTTGCCGTCTTTACCTTCTTTATCGATATCACAGCAAAGAGAATAATCCGGCACATCAGTTTTAAAACAATCAAAGTGCCGTTTTGCGTCTTTGTCTATTATGATAGCTCGTGGTTTTACACCTTTTCCTTTTTTATCGACAAACTGCCCGTTTATTATTAAATGGGCTAATGCACGCCGTCCTATTTTTCCAAATCCAAGAATCAATATAGTAAAATTACGATTTGCTGTGACCGATATTTTACTATCTTTCACTTCTATATTAACCAGACCGGGACATTCTAAGGGGGGATGCCTTCTTATCATTTCGTGCATGACAAATTCTACTTCATCTATTATATGGACGATACAATTTTTTTTGTTTCTTTTATTCGCTACAACCTTATCCACATCGGTTTTCATTTTATAGTTTGATACGATTGCATAAATGTTAAGTTTCACCGTCTTGTTATTTGCGTCATCCTTTTCAACAATTGGTTCTTCCGTTTTAGTATCTTCTTCTGCCAGATCTAATATAACTTTAACTTTTTTTGCTGCATTATAGTCATCCGGCATGAGAACTACCTTAAAATGTTTCTTTCCTTTAAGCGAGTTTTTGCTTAATCCTACACTCTCTAAGCAATCCTTAAATTTCTGTTCATCTTCCACTACTCTGACTATCCCGTTGAACTTTGCCGCCTTTTCATATATCTTTTTTTCATCGCTTTTTCCGTCAATCAAAAACAGAATAATCGGTTTACTCTTTTTCTCTTTTCTCTCATCATCTGAAGAGTCATCAATAGGGGGGGTGTCAGTGGCAGCAGATAATGCGTTATCATAAATACTTTCGCCTAACATCAGAGCATTCTTATCTCCGCCGACTATAATGTATAGTTCTTTTTTAGTATTCGGGAAAACGGGAATATTCTTGAAAATCCAAATTCTTAATATATCCAGAAACTTTTTACCAAATAAATAAACAATAAAAATATATGTTGCAAGTCTTCCGGTTACTTGGCTTAACCAGAACAGGATTTGTAAAAGAATACAATTATCAAGATACCGCGTTTCTTCAATTACAATTAATGAATCGCTAACACTCGGAGGAGTAGTAAAAGTATTTACGATACTAAAAAATCCATTTAGCATTGCTACCCAAACATCAGGAAGAAGATTTATACCATCTGTTTTCTCTGAACTTGTTGATAAATAATGAAGCGAATCAAAAGCAAATACCGCCAGAACAGTATAAAAAGCAAGACAACCAACAATTATATTTATTGTTTTCTTTTGTCGAGAAAATATAAATATAATGAGAATTGCCAAGATTAAAAATAAGGGGATGCTAACAATCCATGACCAAAAGATTGACATTAAAATCAGCTCCTTTTAGAAATTTACCAACTTTCATTAAAATAGCACAATAACAAACTCAAATCAACAATTTATTGCGTGTTCTGTAGCGATATTGTACAATTCTTTGAGCGATGATGAGCAAACCATATTAGTACACGCAATGGTGTATATTTGCACCTTTTGATATGGTAAAATAGATTCAGAGGTGTAACTACATTGTATTTGATAATAATAATTATATTAATCATAATAACATTAGTGATTTTACGGGCTGCGTTAGTGTTCGTAATTGGTAATTTGTTTACTATATTTCTAGTTGGCATTATTGTATTTATGATATATATACTTGTGAGAATAAACAGCTCAAGTAAGAATAAATCATATCGTACTCAGGAAAATAATGAAACTTCTTTTCCTGACAAAGAAAGAGGGAAAACTAATACTTGCCTCGATGATAGTAACGACCGTCCATATGCCCGGGGTAGAGCACCTAAGTCCGGCTCCGCCCGCGATAAGCCGGCGAAAGCATCGGCGAAAAAATCGGCACCGCAAAAAAAGACTCTTAGAACTGGAAGCAGTACGAAAAAGAGAACTGCAGCGAAAAAAGTTACTAAAGCTCCACCGTTTGGGAACTACTACTTGGAAGTGTTAGCTGACGGAACAGATATGAGCTGGAATGAAAACTTCCTTAATGTATTACCCCCCGACGTTTACATACCGGTTTTGGGGCAAATATTCGCAATGCTGGTGAAATATACCGGAGCAGAAAAGACCGGGTTAAGAATTGATGCAGTACGCAGCTGCGTAGCACCGATCAAGTTCGCGGCAGAAGTAACTGATGGCACAGTACACATTAGTGGACTCGATGAGTTCGAAATAGACTTGGACAACGGTATATATACTATGCCGGAATGCATGGCTTTGATGAGCGTTTTAGATCAACTAATGGAGACGGCGTAGTTTCTGACGGTAAATAACTTTATTGCATATTCCGGAGAGATATTGTACAATTCTTTGAGCAAAGACGTGATAATATTTGCGGAAACATATGGGCAAGACACAGGCAGTTAAGGGAATGTATTACTATTTTGGGAGGATGTATGATAAGCAGACAATTGGCAAATAAACTTTTTGATTCGTTTTCTATATATCGCTGGACTGATAGGATCAGACCGGTTGAATTGGTTCTGATTGATAAACATGCGCACAAAGCTATTCTAACGTTTTTTATAGCGACGATGGAAGAAGAAAAAGGCCAGAAAATTGATTGGATTTATATCATTAACGGAATAGTTTTTAGTTTGCTCAAGAGCATTGTGCTGTCGGATATAAAAGCCTGTGTTTTAAGCAGAATAGAGAGTCAATATCCCGAGCAGAATATGGAACTGAATAAGTGGGTTGTTAAGCAGTATGAACCGTTTATCGACAATCCTGTCTTTATATCAGAGTTTAATGACTTTTTAGCTGAAGAATCGGGAAATCGTAAGCTTGAAGCATCTATACTAAAAGTTGCGCATAAATATTCAACATTACGTGAGTTTGAAATTATCAAGCCGGCTAACGAGTCATTCTCGGGAATCGGAGAAATTGAACGTAAGTTAAATGAAGAAATAGAGAGTCTACCGTCATTTGCAGCAATCAGTCAACTGACGGAAAAAACAGAGCTTTATGATGCATTATGTATTATTGAACAACTGAGATATCAAATAAGATGGAGCCGGACACCAAGAATTCCAAAGACAAGTGTCCTCGGTCATTCGATGTATGTCGCTCTTCTGTCATTTTTTATCAGTGAAGACTTAAATGTATGCAATAAAAGACTGGTTAACAACTTTTATGCCGCTTTGTTTCATGACATTCCGGAAAGTGTTACAAGAGATATAATTTCACCTGTAAAGCATGCCACAACAGATTTGCCTGACGTGATAAGGAAAGTTGAAAGTGAGTTTTGTGAGGAAGAGCTATACCCGAAATTTCCGGAATGTATAAAAGACCGTATAAAATACTTAATCGGCGATATGCCGGAAATAAGTGATGAGTTTACTAATAGGATTTATATAGACGGGAAAATTGTAGACCTCAAAGACGAACCTATCTCACCGGAATATGACAGAGATGAATACAACCCTGTAGACGGAAAACTCATCGAAGTCTGCGATAAAATCGCTGCTTATATGGAAGCGGCAATGTCCAAAGAATACGGAATTACATCAAAGAATCTGGAAATGAGTGTTTCAAGTTTACGAAAACTATACGAAAATAAAACCATAATACAAGGGGTTAATGTAAATAGCTTTTTTGAAAATAAATAAGAGGAGTTTATGTAATGTACTTATCAAAATCTATTTTTCGTAGAGGAATACAATGCCCGAAAATGCTTTGGATGGACAAAAATGTTAAGGAATTTTATCCTGATTGGGTAGAGCCGGAAGCACCGGAAAAACTTGAAACAGGGATAAATGTAGGAGAGCAGGCCAGACTCTATTACAGTGATAATCCGGCTGTTATAAATCGCAATGATTACGAAAAAAACAGAAATGCTGAAATGATTAATAAAACAGAAGAACTTATCGCTGCCGGTGAAAAAGTTATATGTGAAGCCTCGTTTAAATTTGAAAGCAATTTCTGCAGTGTAGATATTTTGCGTGTCATGAAGAATGGTTACCAAATTGTTGAAGTAAAATCTTCTACAGATAAAGAAAAGGACAAGAAAACAGGTGAGGTAAGGAAAAAGACGATTAGTGACATTGATTTGTACGATATGGCGTATCAATACTACGTAGTGACCAATGCAGGATATAAGGTTGAAAAGGTCTTTTTAATGCGCCTTGATTCAGAATATATATTTGACGGTAAGATAAAACTAAAAAAACTCTTTGCGCTCGATGATTGCACAAAACAAGTAAAGGCACTGTTAAAGCGTATGCCTGCTGACATAATAGGCATGTTCGCTGTATCGATGTTAAAAGAAGAACCGATCTATCGTGTTGGTAACCATTGCGATAAACCGCAATCCTGTGACTATATTTCTTGCTGCTGGGATAAAAAAGATGGTATGCCGCACATACTTGATATCGGGTTTCGTATGACGATGGACAAAAAAGCTTCGATGAAGTATCAAGGTTACTCATTCGAAGATATTCTGGAAAAATCCGATGAGTTGAAACTAAGTGATTTACAACAAAAACAGGTTGATGGTATAGTAAATCCTGACCCTAAACTAAAATATTATAACAAAGATGGTATCAATACGTTTCTTAATGGACTAACCCCCCCGATATATCATTTAGACTTTGAAACCTTTCAGCAGGCAGTTCCTGATTTAATCGGTGTCTCACCATATCAACAGATTCCATTCCAATACAGCTTGCATTATCAAGATGATATAGGTAAAGAGATTAAGCATAAGGGTGAGTGTCTTGCTAAGGAAGGCACGGATTCAAGAAAGGAAATAGCCACCAGGTTATACAACGACCTCCGGGATATCGGAGATGGTACAATTCTTGCATATAATATGTCATTTGAACGTACTGTATTGTTAAACCTTGCCGATTGGTTTGATAATCCAAAATCAGATGAAGAGACTAAAGACATGGTTGCTTTCTTTAGAAAAATCGCGGATAAGGACGCTGAGTACCTGAAGGACTTAATGGATCCGTTTTCCGCCGGATATTACTACCATACTGAAATGAAAGGCTCTGTCTCAATTAAGTATGTTTTGCCTGCGGTTTTAGGTTACAACCCATACGATGATTTAGACTTAATAAAAAACGGCGGAGATGCAATGAACACATTTCCTATATTGCACACAAAGGAGCAAAATGAAATAGACAAGTACCGCAAGGCATTGATAGAATACTGCGTACTGGACACAAAGGCAATGGCATGGGTACTAGATGCGTTATGGAAATTGGTGAGGACATGAAGACAGGGGGACGGTTCATCTGTCCTGAGTGTGTATAAAAGTAGAGTAACGATATGCTATTGACAAAAACAGGAGGGTTTTATGAAAAGTATTGAACAATTAATTGCAATTGCCAAGGAAGCGAGGGAGAAGGCATATGTACCCTATTCACACTATTCCGTGGGCGCGGCTTTATTAGCGAAAGACGGAACTGTATATGAGGGTGCTAATGTAGAAATAGTCAACGGAACTTCAAATTGCGCGGAACGCACGGCTATTTTCTATGCGGTATCACAGGGGCAGCGTGAGTTTGAAAAAATAGTAGTAGTAACGGAGGATGGTTCAGGTACTCCATGCGGATTCTGCAGGCAGACAATGGTGGAGTTCTGTGATAACGATTTTAAGGTTATTGTGTCTGATGTGAAGGGTAATTATCAGGAATTCAAGCTGTGTGAGCTTTTGCCTAATGCTTTTTGTCCAAGCAGTTTAAAGGCGTAAAGATAGAAAATGAGGATATAAAAATATGGAAGAAACAAAAATCACGAACCCAAGGCATGCGTTACATATTTTGAAAAAGAAATATCCCGATGCACCATATGAACTCAGTCAGGTTGGTATTAATTTGGAAACCAATGAAATAATTGTTTTTTCGAGATGCTCTAAAAATACTCTTGAGAATCCATTTTGTATCGAAACCTTCGACAGCGAGGGAAATCATATAATGCATGAGTGTAAGCAAGGCAAAAGTTAAATTAGGAGTCTTTTAAGATGACAACAGCAAATGAACAGTTGAGGCAAGAAAGAAGGTAAATGTATATGTCTGCAAGTAAATATGACAACCTGAAAATCGGGAAAATCGCACAGACACATCTTAAAGATGCGCTGGAAAGCGGAAGCGTCAGTGATGTTGAAATTAAGAAGATGATGGAAAGTAAAGGCAAAAAGGGAGATGAGAAAAATCATTACTCCCGATTAACATTTGGCTTAAATTTTCCATTGCTTGCCAAAGACCGCAGCGATTTTTATGACGGCAAGGTGTATAGATACTACTCCACGCCGATAACTATTCGTGGAAAACAGTTTTATCTTTGCTCTCAATGGTTTGAAGGGTCAAGGTCCAAGCTTGTTGCTTGGCTTGACGGGCTTGATGGAGCAACGAAGAGCGAAGTACCGAAAGCATTGAAAGCGAGTACGCCTAAATCCGCACAACCGAAATCTAAAGAAAAAGCACCGGCGAAAAAAAGCACCAAAACAAAAGCAACACAGCAAGATAACAACTTGCAAGAACGAGCAGAGCGCGGCGATGCTGATGCACAGTATATGTTTGGTTCGCAGTACCTTGACGATAATGACTTTAAACAAGCTCTCTACTGGTTCGATAGTGCAGCCGCACAAGGACATGAGCGGGCAATTGAAATAATGAATGCGTTTGCTTCCGCGTATACAGACAGGGATGACAGCGAATTTAACGCACTTCTGGAGGCTGCAGAGCGCGGCGATGCCGATGCGCAGTTTGAAGTTGCCGAGTGTTATCACGGAGAAAACGAGTTAGACACAGCTTTCCAATGGTATGAAAAAGCTGCCGGGCAAGGACATCCCGGTGCACAATGTGGTCTTGGCGTGTACTATGCGACGACTTTCGAAGACTTTGGAGTACCAAAAAACGACGAAATGGCTATATATTGGTTTGAACAAGCAAAAAAGCAAAACAATAACTTCGCAATAACACAACTTAACAAGCTGGCGGAAAAAACAGCTTCCACTGCCGACACCAAAACAAAAGCAACTCCACAAGATAATAGTGTGCAGGCGCGTGCTAAGAGAGGTAATGCCGCTGCACAGTATGAGTTGGGTACGCAGTACCATGACGATGGGAGCGAATTTGATGCTATTTTGAAAGATGCAGAGAGCGGCGATGCCGTAGCACAGCATCTTCTTGCCGAAATATATTTCGGAGAAAGTGAACTGGAGATAGAGATAGAAGAGGATTACGAAAAAGCTTTCTACTGGTATGAAAAAGCTGCAGAACAAGGACATTCCGGCGCACAATATACTCTTGCTGTGTTCTATGCGACGACTTTCGATGACTTTGGAGTACCAAAAGACGACAGAAAGGCTTTATATTGGTTTGATAAAGCTCAAAAGCAAGATGATAAATTCGCAAAACTTCAACTTGACAGACTGTTAAATAAAATTGCGTCCGATGTCGCTGCCGTGCCTGTACAAGGTGCAGATGAAAGCGAGTACTCGCGTTTTATTAATAATCAACAGAACATATATCCAATGGTGAGACCCGCATTCCATACGCTCGCATTCCCGTGGATTGCAGAGCTTAATATCTTGTTTGGTATTGACGCCGGCAATATGATTTCATTACTCAATCCTGACGAAATCCCTCCCGACATTACTATCGATCATGTATTAAACCTTGCGTGCATTAATTTGATAAATAATAAAGGAACCT
>Ga0123353_10018981_pt1 | contig 10199 bp, 6 predicted proteins | sample TergutLab28metaG_3_FD_92763 | JGI IMG/M metagenome (GOLD analysis project Ga0123353, IMG submission 92763) | Labiotermes labralis P3 segment gut microbial communities from Petit-Saut dam, French Guiana - Lab288 P3 | ecosystem: Host-associated > Arthropoda: Insects > Digestive system > Gut ...
GCCGTGAACAGAGAGAAGATGCGTTTTTTATAGAAGATTTACTCATTCATCATCAAAAAAGTCTGGTATATAAACTGTTTCATCACGTTGAATTCGGTAAACACTTGCAGGAAAAATATACGGTGCTGTATTACGCAAGTCAGAAACTAAACGGCAGGGAAAACGAAAACAACCTGTGGCTGCGTATTCCGCCCGAATTGGAAACCACGGTAGAAGATGTTCTTAAAAATATTGAAAAGGAACAAAAAAGATATTCGAAATAAAAGATAATAATAAAATATTCGCGCTGTTTTTTAATAATGCGCGTTATGTAAACACCTTAGGCTGCTGATACATCCTGTCTGCCTGCCTTTGGGCGCGCGACATAAAAGTTGCAGGAATCCGAGGTGCCAGCAAAACCGCAAAGCCTTCCGCAGGCAGGCGGGCGTGTCCCGTCAGGGATGCAATATTGGTAGAATACGACCTGTCACACACCCGGCGTCCCGTCAGGGACGTAATATCATTCCAAAATTTTCATATTGCGTCCCGTCTGGGACGCAGGTTGTATTATTTACGTGTTCTACCAATATTTTGTCCCTACCGGGACAATTATTTACATTATCAGTATTGAAGCGTGTAGAGATTATTTCATCTTAGGCAACCCATGCCTTTTGCCGGCAGGCAGGACGGACAGGCCGAAAGCCGCCTGCACCGCCCGCCGGCAGGCAGGCACACAAAATGTGGTTTTAAGATAAAGGGAACATGTTGCTCCATGAAACTATTTTTTCCGGTGCGCGTCCAGCGTCAGTTTATAGTGAATGGACTTGTTCACCGCGTCGATATACGCGCGGGCGCTCGCGTCCACGATGTCCAGGCTGGCGGCTTTGCCTATAAAGGCCGCCCGGCCGAAACTTACCTTCATGAATACTTCGCCCAAAGCGTCCCGGCCCTTCGTGATGCTGTGCACGGTGTAATCTTTCAGCTCGCCCTCAATTCCGGTTATGCGGTCAATCGCCTTTAACGCGGCGTCCACCGGACCGTTGCCTGTAGCCGAATCCTTTAACAGCTCGCCGTCTTTTTCCAGCAGAATCGTAGCTGTGGCGATTACCTGGTTGCCGGCTATGGACTGGATGTTTTTAATCTTGTATACCGAAGGAACGATGCGCAGCGCGTCACGTACCGTTACGATCAGGTCGTCGTCATAAACTTCCTTCTTTTTGTCGGCGACCTTTTTCAGCAGGACATACGCTTTGTCAAGTTCCGCGTCGTTCAGGTTAAAACCAAGTTCCTGGTATTTTTTCCGCAGCGCGTGACGTCCGGAATGTTTTCCCATTACCATGTTGGTTTCCTTGATACCGATATCCTCGGGCCGCATGATTTCGTAAGTCAGTTTTTCCTTGAGCACGCCGTCCTGGTGAATACCTGATTCGTGGGCAAAGGCGTTTTTTCCAACGATGGCCTTGTTCGGCTGGACGATTATGCCTGTCAGATTCGTGACCATGCTGCTGGAAGCCATGATTTCCTCGGTTTTGACTCCGCACTCCATACCAAAAAAGTCGCGGCGCGTTTTGAGTGCCATTACGATTTCTTCAAGCGAGGCGTTGCCGGCCCGCTCACCGATGCCGTTTACCGTACATTCCACCTGACGCGCGCCGTTTTGAACGGCCGCCAGCGAATTGGCCACCGCCATTCCCAAATCGTTGTGGCAGTGAACGGACAGAGTTGCGCGCCCGATATTTGGAACATGGTCATACAGGTAGCGAATCCGTTCCGCGTATTCCGATGGGATTGTGTAGCCGACGGTATCAGGAATATTGACCACCGTCGCGCCGGCGTCGATAACCGCTTCGGTCACTTTCGCCAGATATGCGAGATCAGTCCTGGTCGCGTCTTCCGCGGAGAACTCCACGTCCGAACAAAGCGATTTGGCGTAGGCCACCATCTGCCGGGAAATCTCCAGCGCCTCGTCGCGTGTTTTTTTCAATTTGTGGGTCAGGTGTATGTCCGATGTCGCCAGAAACATGTGAATCCTCGGCTTGGCCGCGTTTCGGATGGCCTCCCAGCACCGGTCAATATCTCCCTTGGCGGTACGCGCAAGTCCGGCGACGGTCAGCGTGCGGATATTTTCCGCTATGCTCCGGACGGACTCGAAATCCCCGTCGGATGAAATCGGAAACCCCGCTTCTATCACATCGACCCGCAGACGTTCGAGCCGTTCGGCCAGCATAAGTTTTTCATTTATGGTCATGCTTGCGCCCGGCGACTGTTCGCCGTCTCTCAATGTTGTATCAAAAATTATTACTCGATTTGTCATATTTCGGATCCTTTCGCTTTTTGCGAGGAAATTTCACCCCGCCCGAATTTTTTCAGGAAGACTGAATCCGGCGCGTGTGAAAAGATTAAAAATTAAAGAAGGAGGAGTAAAAGCGGGAGATTCGCTTTAAGTCGAAAATTTGTAGACTGAAATATCTGTTCCGCAATGTTCATGATAAAAATCTTAATCCAGCATCCGGGATTGTCAAGATATTTTCCTTAGTTGCTCAGATTTTCAATATAGATAGGGCTTTCGCCGTCCAGTACGACACTCAGCGTTGAAAAATCCGCGTCCGGCGCGTCTTTTAAAATTTCCCTCATACAGTCAATCCAGATCGGCAGTGCGACTACGCCGCCGCTTTGACGGTCTCCCAGCGTTCTTTTCTCGTCGTAGCCTACCCAGACCGCCGCCGTAAGAGATGGAGTGAAGCCGATGAACCAGGCGTCGGTAAAATCGTTTGTCGTTCCGGTCTTTCCGCCCAGGGGACGGCCGAGCGATTTCGCCGCCGTCGCCGTGCCGTTTTCGACGACATTGCGCAACAGGGCAAGCATTTCAGCCGCCTTGTCGGGTTCGAGTACCCGGTGGATTTCAGGAAGATGTTCTTCCTTTTTTATGCGGTCGTAATTTTCGACCAGGCGCAGAAAATAGGGTTCGGCCGAAAAACCGAGGTTTGGAAACACCGTGAACGCGGAAGCCATTTCGAGCGGCGTCGCCTCGCACGCCCCGAGCGCCAGCGGCAGATACGGATCGAGCCGTCCTTCCAGTCCGAAGCGGCGGGCCATGACGACGACTTCGTTAATTCCAATTAAATCGGCGATCTTGACCGCCGGCACGTTGCGCGATTCGGCAAGCGCCTGGCGGATGGTTATTAACCCCTTAAACCGCTGATCGTAATTGCCGGGGCTCCATTTGCGTCCCAAACCGTCCGTATAGCTTACCGGCGAGTCGAGCACGGTGCTTGATTCGGTCAACCCTTTTTCAAGGGCGGCGGAGTAAAGGATCGGCTTGAAGGTTGAACCGACCTGGCGCATCGCCTGCGTCGCGCGGTTGAATTCGCTTGACGAGAAATCGTATCCCCCGACCATCGCCTTTATTTCGCCCGTGCTGTTTTCAAGAATGATTATTGCTCCTTCAACGCGCGGCCGCTGCTCAAGAATAAGCGCCGCCGAACGGCGTTCATTGTCGAGCGAAACGACGCGGAACCATGCCAGGTCGCCGGTTTTCAGTATCTTTGAAGGGGTGGACGCTTTCGTCCAGGCGATTTCTTTCGCCCCGACGAGGCCGCGCCAGTCTCCCACGCGCACCACGGCTTCTTTTCCCGAGACGTCTTCAACGAGACCGACGACGATGTCTCCCGGCTGAATAAGGGCGCGCCAGCCGGGATGCGAATAGGAGCCGAGATTTTCCGACGACGATTCAAGGATGTTCCCGACAGGTCCGCGCCATCCGAGCTTTTTGTCAAAATCGCGCAGTCCTTCCTGCAGCGCCCGGCGGGCCGCGTTTTGCATGGAAATATTGAGCGTGGTGTGCACCCGCATCCCTTTGCGCCAGATTTCATCCGTGGAATACCGCGTTGAAAGCGACCGCCTGACCCATTCCACGAAATGCGGGGCGATAGAGCGTTCATCGCGGGAAACAGGTTTCAGAATTATTGGGCGGCGTTTGGCCGCCTCCGCGTCCAGGAATGAAATCATGTTTTCGGACGCCATTCGGTCGAGTACGAAATTTCGCCGAACCCGGGCGGCCGTTGGATTTGTACGCGGGGAGTAGCGTCCCGGACTGCTGGGAAGACCCGCGATCAGGGCGCACTCCTCAAGGTTGAGATCTTTGGGCGTTTTTCCGAAATAGTAATCCGCGGCCGCCGCGACGCCGTAGATGCCGGGGCCCATAATGTGCAGGTTGGCGTAAAGGGTGAAAATCTGCTGCTTGGAGTACAGGCTTTCTATCTTCCGGGCTACCCAGATTTCCTTGATCTTGCGGTCCCAGGTTTTTTCGTATGCCTCAAGGAGCATACGCGAGAGCTGCATGGTGATGGTGCTCGCGCCTTTGCCTATCGGGTAGCTCTGCCGTATAAAGTCTTTTACGACGGCTCTTGTGATGGAGTAGTAGTTGACGCCGGAGTGATGGTAAAACCGGGAGTCTTCGACGGCGATAATGGCGTTTCGCAGATTTTGCGGAATTTCATCATATAAAACGATGATTCTTCTTTCGATTGCAAATTCGCCTATGATTCTGCCGTTGTCGGAGTAGATCGTCGTAATGACATCCGGGCGGTAATCCTCAAGGCTCTGTACCGGCGGCAGGTTGTATTCATACCCCAGCAGAATGCCGGCGGCCGTTCCCGCGCCCGTGACTGCGATTAGAACGATTACGAAAAATATCCAGAACCACGGTGAAGGCCGTGATTTTTCAGCGCCGTGTTTTTTTTTGCGTTCGTTCCGCAATCTCATAATCGGGTGGAACCGGCCGGTATACTTGGCGCCGCGATTAGTTTTTGAACTGTTCCTTAATCCGGATATTACCGGGGATTTTATTATTATATTTCCGTTTTTTCCTCATCTGCGGCCAGTACAACTTTTCCCGGCCCAGCTACGGCGGGTTCGATCTCGTCCAGTATGGTCAGCGGGTTTTCAAAAACAATTGCGCTTTGATAAATGGGACCCTTCAAAGACTTGATGGAGGATCGAAGCACCGAACCCGTGATACGAAAGTCTCCCTGCGCCATCAGCACCTTGAATCCGATTTTCGATTGAGGGCACAAACGGACGTCCGTTTCAATAAGAGCGCCGCCGCGGGAAATATCGATCACACGGGCCATGGTTCCCTGGCTCAACGCAATTCCCTTCAGGGAAGGGGTATTTTCAGGGTTAAGCCGGGCATATTGCCTTTTGGCTATTAAAGCGGATTCATCTCTTTTCATGATAGTTGCTTTTCCGTAGAAGTTTCGCGACGTTCATTCCTATTCAGGGGCCTCGGCATATTCAAAACAACCGGCTGCGGCCAATAAAAGTTTGACAATGTTCGGGTAATGATGCAAGCAAAAAACCCCATGAATTATTTGGGTTAACCTCCGCCCATCAACGCGGACCAGCGGGCGTCAACGGCCGCGACGGTTTCCGGCGCGGGGAGCACGCAGGGCGGATACCAGGGTTTTACGCGGCAATCAATAACAATCGGCGTGGAAAGCCGCGGATGAAATTTTTCGATCCTGACGGCGCGGGAATAAATATCCGAAGCCGGGTCGAAGCGGGTAAAAACCGTCCAGAGAAAAGATTCGTCGTTTTTGACGCATTCAGAAGCGTCGTCAACGATTATGACGACGCGAAAATGCAATACGGCTTCCTCCTTGAGCAGGTCGCCCGCCACGCCGTCTTTTTCAAGCCAGGAGGGACCTTCAACAACAAGAATTCCGGGCGCGTAAACGCGTGGATTGCTGAAGCGCAGACTGATGAGGTCGGCCGTCAGCTCCGTTTGAAGGTCGAAGCGTTTTTCGCCCAGTCCCAACAGAATGGCCTTGCTTCCTTCGTTCATCCGTCCTCCGGTGTAATCAAGGGTGTCCTGCGAAACCGGAGAGAAGATAAACAGGTCGGTGGAAAAGTCGGCCCTTTCCAGAATATGCTGAAAAAACGGCCGGAATTCGCGCAGGGGAAGCGGCGCGTCCGTAAGCATAAGAAACTTTGTAAGCGACAACTGTCCTTCGCCGAGAATTCTCATGCCGGCCATGAATGCCTCATACCGGTAACGTTCAGACACCACGGCCGCCGCGAGGGGGTGCATACCCGCGTCGTTGTAAGCCCACACGGCGCGGACGCCGTTCATGACAAGAGGATACAGCGGCGCGAACAGTTCCTGCAGGTAGTCGCCGATGTAATGATCTTCCTGCCGGGGCCGCCCGACTACGGTAGCCGGGAAAATGGCGTCGCGTCGGTGAAACATGCGCCTGACATTGAAAACCGGAAAGGGATGCTGCAAGGAGTAATAACCGTAGTGATCCCCGAAGGGCCCTTCATCGCGGCGGATTGTCGGCGGGATTTCTCCAACAAAGGTAAATTCCGATTCCGCGGCGAGTAAAAGCGGGCTGATTTTGGGATCACGAATAACGTCGAGTTTTTTTCCGAGTAAAAGAGATGCGAAAACAGCTTCCGGAATATTTTCCGGCAGCGGCGCGACGGCGGCGAGAATGAGCGCCGGCGGTCCTCCCAGAAAGACGTTCGCCGGAAGGGGCGCGTTCCGTTCTTCGGCTTCGTAATAATGAAAGCCGAGGCCGCGGTGAATCTGAAAGTGCATTCCAAGCGTCGAATCGTCGAATATCTGGCCGCGGTACATTCCAAGATTCGACCGGCCCGAAACGGGGTGTTCGGAATAAACCAGCGGAAGCGTTAAAAAAGCGCCGCCGTCAAGCGGCCAGTTTTTTATCTGCGGCAGAACCGAGAGGCGCGGCGGCGAAAGGCTGCATTCTATCGCGGAGCCGGAAGGTTTTATGGAAGTTCCGAGACGAAAAAGGCTGCGGATCATGCTTCTGTTTTTCCAGAGGGAACGCGGCGACGGGTCGCGCAGTATTTCAACCGCTTCCGAAACCTGCCTGATAAAACGCGCCGGGTCCGCGCCGAAAGCAAGCTCTATCCTGCGCGGCGTTCCGAACAGGTTTGTCACGACTGGAAATTTTGTGTCTTTAACACTGGTGAAAAAGAGCGCCGGGCCCTGCCGTTTTACGACACGCCGCTGAATTTCGGCGAGTTCGAGGCACGGATCGACGGTCGCGTCGATAACGCGCAATTCCCCTTCTTTTTTCAGAAGATCAAGAAAACTCCTAAGGTCGGTCAGCGGTTTGTTCATAGAAAATAATCGAATCAGCTATTGCCGTGAAACGCATGAGCCGGCGCCGGTTCGTTCCATCATATTCAAAAAACGATACCATATTACGAAATCCCGCAGTAAAATCAACTTTTTGCGTGACGCAGGCGGTTTACGGAAAGATATAATCCGGGATGTTGATAATAATTTAAGACAGGAGACTTATGGGACAGGATGCGGAAATCGCGCCGCAGGGGCGCGGGTATAAAACGATTGTTTTTGTCATCTGTATCGTCGCCGCCCTCGGCGGACTGCTTTTCGGGCTTGATCAGGGATTCATCAACAATGCCTTGGCTACGCTTACGGAACATTATGGCCTTGATGTTCCCGCCCAGGAGAGTTACTCGGCGATTCTGGCTATGGGCGGAATCGTGGGCGCGCTGCTGTCCGGAATTTTCGCGCGCTTTCTGGGACGCAAGCGAAGTCTTGTAATGGCAGGCTTCATTTTCTGCGCGGCGTCCGCATGGTCGTCGCTTCTGCCGCAGCTTCAGGTGCTGTCCGTCTGCCGCTTTGCGCTTGGCTTCGGCGTCGGCATCGCTTCTTTCATCGTGCCGCTGTACCTGTCGGAAACGGCGCCGGCTTCCATACGCGGATCCATGGGAACGCTCTTTCAGTTGATGATCACGATCGGCATTTTTCTGATTTCCGTGACCAATGTTTTCATCGCCAGAACGTTCGCCTCTCCCAAGCCGGCGCTGCCGCTCATGTTTCTGACGATCACGTTTTTTGCCATGTTTATGTTCGTCGGCAGCTTTATCCTGCCTGAAAGCCCGCGCTGGCTGATGCTCAAGGGGCGCAGGGAAAATGCGGTCGCGGTGCTTCGCCGTACCCTTAACTCCGAACAGGAGATCGAAAAGGAAATCAATGAAATCGCCGCAACCCTGGAAAGCGGCGCGCAGGCGGGCCGGGCTTCCATTTTGCACGGTTACTTCCTCAAAGTCCTGCTGGTGGGCGTACTCCTTCAGATGTTTCAGCAGCTTGTCGGCATCAACATGATGATCTACTACTCGGCGACGATCTTCGGCTACGCCGGAATGACGGGAATCATTGCCATGATGACGGTTCCGACAGTCAACATGCTGTTCACCTTTCCGGCGATTCACCTGGTTGAAAAATGGGGGCGCAAAAAACTGCTATATGTTGGAGCGGCAACCATGCTGGTTACAATGCTTGCGGCCGGATTTGCCTTCCAGTCGATCGGCGATGTTACCGATCCGTCTTTTATAGGCGGAGGGCCGAAAGCGCTGCTGCTGGCCGCCGTCATTCTTTACATCTTCGGTTTTGCCGTGTCGTGGGGGCCGGTTGCGTGGCTGGTCTGCTCCGAAATCTTTCCGCTTGAGGGGCGCGAAGTCGGCATGACGATCACTACCATGGTCAACTGGACGTTCGCGGGACTGGTGATGAATTACGCGCTTTCATTCATGGCAAAATTCGGCAACGCTTCAATCTTTTACCTGTTCGCCGGATTCTGCGTGCTGGCGATCCTGTTTGTTTCGAGATTTGTGCCGGAAACCAAGGGCGTTACACTAGAACAGATTGAATCAAATCTGAAAAAAGGCGTCAGCCTGCGCAATCTCGGCCGCCGGTAACACCGATACCAACTCATTCATGCCGTTCCGGCAACCTGCCGGAACAGCATGAATGAAGTGAAAACTAAAACATCTCTTTACTCAGCTTGTCTATTTCTTCCGACAGGGCTTCGTACACGCCTGCATATGAACTTTCAGGGCCGCCCATCGTGCAGCAGGGGAGGTAGTACAGCTTGCCGTTGGTAGTAACCGCGCGGCGCGCTTCCCTGGCAATGACTTCCCGCGTCCAGTCAACACGGTCGATGACGCCGTTGTCTATGTCTCCCATAAAGGAGATTTTTCCGCCGAATTCCTTTACGAGTTCCGGCGTGTTGTTGGTCGTTACAGGACCCTGCCATATATCAATGCCCATTTCGATCATGGAAGGAACCAGGTTCGCGCTGTATGAGTCGTTATGGTGAACAATCAATTCCACGCCATGAGATTTGTAGTAACCATAGAGCTTTTTGTACGCCGGAACGAAAAATTCCGCGAACATGGCCGGTGAAAGGAAGGAACGCTGGTGGCTGCCCCAGTCGTCATGCTGGAAAAGAACCTCCGGGTGGAAATTCTCGCAAAGCAGCGTCGCGTAATCGATTTGCCAATTGGTGACAAATTCAATGAGTTCCTTCATGGCCTCGGGTTCTTCATGGAAATTTGCCAGACAATCATCCATGCCCATCAGGTAGTGTAACTGTTCAAAAATGCCGGGAGCGTTAAAAAGCGTGGCAAATACTTCATTCCGGTCAATCGCGTCAAGGGAAGGCTTAAATTTGTCCCATTCCTTCTGTGGGAAATCCAGAGAAGGCGCTTTCACGACTTTTTTCCATTCCGTAACGTCTTTCAGAACCTTATGTTCGTCATCATGTACCGGAAAAGCGCCGGGAACGTGTTCGGGCCACATTATGGTGACGCCCCAGGCGTTTTTGATTTTTCCGCCGCGCATAATAGCCGGGAAAGACTCGGTATAGGGATTTACCATGATCATTCCGTATCTCGTCGGTTGACACATGAAAGCTTCATACTGATTTACAAATCGGTCCGGGTTTCCTCCACGGATGGTTTCAAGCACATTCTGTCTCTTTGTCAGCATATTCCAACTCCTTATTAGTGATGCAGCTCATCGTTCAAGAGATGTGAGTATAAAAGGGAAGGGAAAGATAACGCAAGAGGTTTAATTTGGGGAAGCGGTGAAGATATTCGCGGGGCCGGACAAAAAGACGGCGCCGGAGCCGTAAGGGAAGCGCTGGTTTACACAGCGCTTCCCTGAACGTTATTTCGACTTACGCGATAAGCGCTTTCGCAGCCTTGGCCGCGGAAGCGGCATCCGGAGCATACGAATCGGCCTGGATCTGATTGGCGAAATCCTGCGTGATCGGAGCGCCGCCGACAAGAACTTTGAAGCGCGCGCGATCCTTGGAAGCGTTCAACGCATCAACCGTGTCTTTCATCGCGGGCATCGTCGTTGTAAGAAGCGCTGAAAC
>Ga0123353_10018982_pt1 | contig 10199 bp, 9 predicted proteins | sample TergutLab28metaG_3_FD_92763 | JGI IMG/M metagenome (GOLD analysis project Ga0123353, IMG submission 92763) | Labiotermes labralis P3 segment gut microbial communities from Petit-Saut dam, French Guiana - Lab288 P3 | ecosystem: Host-associated > Arthropoda: Insects > Digestive system > Gut ...
GCCAGCAGGCTGCCGGCCGGCTCGTTGTAATTGGCGACCCAGAACTTGTGGCCCGGAAAATGTTCCACGAGGTCATGCCCCAGATACCCATGCACGTAGTTGCAGTAAATCACGGGGCGCACGCCGGTCTCCTTCTCAATGTATGCCACGACCGTTTTGAGATGCTCGACGCCCTTTTCAGGCCCCAGACTGGCAGCGCCAAGCCCCCCTTCGTAGTCAACCACCAGGATGGCGTCGCCTATGTAACCGCTGACATGGCGCAGAAAATATTCCGCCTCCTCTACCGGGTCGCCGTCCGCCCTGAGAAACGTGTATACGCCCCGGGGGATGCCCTTCTCCTTCGCGATGCGATAAAATCGTTCGCACGAAGCGTCGGCGTTTTCATAGGAGCTGATCGCGGCGCGCATGATGATAAACTGCACGCCGCCGCCCTCGATGGCGTGCCCGAGATCCAGGTCGGCAAACTGGTACCTGCTCACGTCAATACCGAAGTCCAGCGACATATCGCCGGCAAAGCGGTACATCTGCGTATTGTGCCCGCCCCTGCCGAGAGCCACGGCGAATACGCAGCCGCCCGCGAAGCCCAGCGCACCGGCGGCCGCCATGGCGAGGCAAAGGATCGCCATGGTCGTTTTCGCGCCCCGTTCCACAAGCTTTGCGTGCACCCGGCCCGCCAAAGCCGCAATCTTTCTTTTTATGACAGCAAACCTCTTTTCGCGTTTTGTTTCCCCATAATTATAACATAAATCACGCGGTTTGACAATAGCCGGGCGCTGTGATAAAATAGTTTACAGAACCCATAAAGGAAGGATGATTGGTTTGAACGAATCCGCGCAGGGATTGAAGCTGGACAAAAAGACGCTCCTCACCATTACGGCGGTGCTGGTGGGCATCGTCGTGTTCGCGGGCGCGCTTACGCAGCTGGTCCCGCGGGGGGAGTACGGGACGGACGCCGCCGGGAGCATCATCCCGGACAGCTACACGCGCCTGGAGGGCGCCAAGCTGCCCATCTGGAAAATCCTCGCTTCCCCTGTCCTGATCTTCACGGAGGGGGCCGCCACCACCGGCGTGGCGATCATTCTGTTTATCGTCCTGATCGGCGGCACCTTTTTGATTCTGGATAAGAGCGGCGTGCTCAAATACATTTTGACCGCCGTCGTCTCGAAGTTCAAAGCACGGAAATACATGCTGCTCTCCCTTGTCGTGTTCATCTTTATGGCCCTTGCAGCCGTGATCGGCATCATGGAGGAGAGCCTGACGCTGGTCCCCCTCGCGGTGGCGATCTCCCTCGCGCTGGGCTGGGATTCCCTTGTGGGCATCGCCATGTCCCTGGTGGCCGTTGCCTTCGGCTACAGCGCCGCGCTGTTCAACCCGTTTAACGTGGTCCTCGTGCAGGAGCTGGCGGGGCTGCCGATTTTTTCGGGGCTCTGGTACCGCCTGATCGTCTTCGCGCTGGTCTATCTCGTGTTCATCGCTTTTTTGATCCCCTACGCGAAAAAGATTGAGAAGCACCCGGAGAAATCCGTCATCTATGAGAGCGACAAGGCCGTGCGTGAAAAATACGCGGGCGGCGCGGACATGGCGCTGCTGGAGGACAAAAAGCTGCGCAAGGCCGCCATGACCTTTGTCGGCTGCGTCCTGGGCGTGCTCGCGGCGGTGGCCGTGAGCTTCGCGCTGCAGAGCAGCGGCCGGACGCCGGCGTCCCTCGTGGGCGTCATCGGCTATCTGCCCACGATCGCCATGGCATTGCTGTTCACGGTCGGCGGCCTGCTCGCGGGGCGCATCACCGGGCTGCGGGGCAAGAGGCTGCTCGCGGCGTTCGGGCAGGGGGTGAAGGCCATCGCCCCCGCGATACCGCTGCTCTTGCTTGTGATCTGCGTCACCTTTGTCCTCGGCGAAGGGAAAATCATCCACACGATCCTCCACTGGGTCTATGAGGCGATGAAAGGCCTCTCCCCCGCCGTTTCCCTGCTGGCGCTCTTCCTGTTTGTGATGGCATTGGAATTTTTCATCACCAGCGGCAGCGCGAAAGCGTTTTTGATCATGCCCATCGTCCTGCCGCTGGCGCAGATGGTCGGGCTCTCCGGCCAGAACGTCGTGCTTATGTTTATGCTCGGCGACGGCCTGACCAACATCGTCTACCCCACCAGCGGCCTCATGATCCTCGCCATCGGCATGGTGGGCATCTCCTACGGCAAATACATGCGATGGTTCTGGAAGCTGTTCCTGGCGCAAATGGCGCTTTCCGTCGCGGTGATGCTGGTTGCGGTCGCGATTGGGTACAGCTAGACTTGATTTATCAAAGGGGAAGCCAGCCTTTCGATGCAATCAGGATAATCACAGCGATTTGTATGGCGATGATCACCGGCAGCCCTACCATAAACTTGGCGTGCTTCGTTTTATGCCGGATAAGCAGCATGGTCATGAGCATCGCCGCGGAACCGCCCAGAGCGGCCACCAGCAACAGTGTGCTTTCCCGCACACGCCATTTGTGTCGCCGGGCAGCGCGGCTTGTCGTGAGCGGTAATAATCACCGCCAGCAGGCTGATAAAAGCGATATAAGCTACTATGTAGATTAGCATTTCATTCATGTTGAAGGTTCCCCTGACGTGTCATACGGCGGCTTGCCCTCCGTCATCACTGAAATGTTTTCGGGTTGGTGTAGCCGGGCTTGACCAGGACGTTGTCCTTACCCCTGACGCACTCGTTGTACACGCTCTCCCATTCGCCGAAGGAGTATTCCTCGACGCTGACGCTGATGTACTTGCCTGGCTTGCCCATGGTCTTGTTGACCACGATGGCGATCTGTTCGGCGGCGTCCTGCAATTGCTTCTGGCTGGGGCCGCTGATGGTTTTGATGACGATGTGTGGCATGGTAATCTCTCCTTATATTAATTTATTGCTGTTTCTTTTTCAATCAACACCAACGCCACTTTCAGCGCGGCGATGCGCCGTTCAAGAAGGGGGCGCTGCGACGCGCCCAACTTTTCAGCGTCCATTTTTTCGCACTTTCGCAGCGTCGAGAGCAAGGCGCGGTGCGCTTCTTCAAGCTCTTCCTTTGTAAAATCAGCCGCTTCACTCATGGCAGCACCCCGAGCCGCAAATGTGCCTGTTGGGGCACGCGCCGCTCTCCCGGCTTTTGATGTAGGCAGGGGAACCCCTGAACACCATCTCAAGCTCGAAGGAGCCGCAGTCTAGGCAAGGGATGCGCTTTTCGGTTTTCTCCGCGATGGAGGCGAAGATGGTGTATTCCTTGTCGCACTTCGGGCAACGCAAATCGTAAAATGGCATATTTGTCTATCCTTTCTTGCTCGTCAATTTTGCTTGGTGTAGTCACCGATCCAGCCCAAATATTCTGGTAGTCATGCCCCTACCACCTTAACATAAAACCTTCGTTGCCGCGGCGAGTCGAACTCGCAGAAATACACACCCTGCCATGTGCCAAGCAGAGGCCTACCCCCTTCGATGATTACCATCGCGCTGGAGCCCATGGCCGAGGCCTTCAGGTGCGCGGCACTATTGCCCTCTGCGTGGCGAAACTCCAATCGGTCCGGGAAGGCCTCTCGCAGGCCCAGCAGGAAGTCGCGAACCACGTCCGGGTCGGCGTTTTCGTTGATGGTAAGCCCCGCCGTGGTGTGCGGGCAATATATAATAGCGAAGCCGCTGGTGATGCCGCTCTTGGCAATGGCCTCACGCAGTTGCGGGGTTACGTTGTAGAAATCCTCGCGTGGGGTTGTGAGCGAATATTCGTAGAGCATATACGCCTCCTAGTCAGTAGAGAAGAGGGGAGATTCTCCTTTGCTTCTATCACCAATTATATCACGAACGCCTGAAAATCACAAGAAAAAGTAAACTGCATTGCTGGGACAAAGTTTGCGAGTTTTTTACCGCTCCAATTCAAAACCGCCTAATCCACTCCACCGCCAGGCGGGGAACTACCGTCGTGACTTGGCTGCTGGCTATATGTGCGCAGCCGCGTGGGTGCGGGGAGTTTTCCCTCTCTCCGCAGTGTCGATCGCTCGGCTGGAGACAACTGTTCACAAAGAAAAAGAGCCATACAGGCCTATTTGTTCCAACATTCCCCTTTTGCCTACGAAATGGCACAAACTTGGCACAGACGCGCCGTTGACATTAGAATGTGAAATGTGCTACAATATCATCGTGATAAATTTTCAGTTGAGCAACGCCGCCGAGCAAAACGCCTCGGCGACTTTTCTTTTGCCGGGACAATGACCCGAATGCTCTCCGCCCGGATTGCCGGGAATACGTATTTTTATACACTTTTCGACAAAAGCGCACAGTCCGTGCCCTGTGCTGGCTCTTATTCGCCTGATGGTCCGGCGCTTCTTTTACCAGTCCAAGTCAAAACTGCTTGATCCACTCCACCGCCAGAGGAAACCACCGCGCGGCTTGGCTGTTGACCATAGCTGCGCAACCGGCTGGCGCGGTGAACTCATCCGCCATCGAAAGCCCGTGTACTCCCTGGGGGAAAATGTGCAGGGCATAAGATATTCCCTGCGTCGCCAGAGCCTGCGCCATCAGGATGGAATTCATCGCGGACACCGCGCCGTCGTCTGCTGTGGTCCAGATGAAGGCGGGCGCAGTTCGTTCATCCACGCGCTTTTCCAGCGAGAGCGCCTCCGTCAGCTCTTTGTCGCCGCCTGTGAGATTTTCAAAACTACCAGGTGGGCGTACTCGCCGCCGGAGATCACCGGATAGCAGAGGATCACGCCCGCGGGCCGGGCCAGGTCCCCCTGCGGGGTTTCGTGCCACAGACAGCCCAGCATCGCCGCCAGGTGCCCGCCCGCCGAGAATCCGCACACGAATACATGCGTTGGATCGATATGATACTCGCCGGCGTGTTCCCACAGGTATGCCATGGCGGCGGCCGCCTCGTAGAGCTGCGTCGGGTGCCGGGAAAGGCAGGGCCACAGGCTCGGCCTCCCGGTCGGAGCACATGCCGTAGCCGCCGCCGGGGAGGATCAGTATGGCGGGGTAGCGGCGCTCTTGGTCGATCTCAGGACTGTTATCGCGGGCGTAAACGGTGAGCCTGGCTTGCCCCAAAGCAATTGTTTCAAGTATCATCTGGGACCTCCTTGCGGCGTTATCCATACCAGTATAAATGCTTTCCACGGTTTCGTCAAGGAGCCGATTGCGCCGCAAGTGACAAACATTCTCAGGAAAAAACAAGAATGCAGGTCAATATGTCCCATTATTTCCCTTTTGCCCTATAAAATGGCAGTATATTGGGCGATGTTTCGCCGATGACAAGGGAAACATTATATGATATAATATCATCGTGGTAAATTTTCAGTTGAGTAGCGCCGCTGGGCCAAGTGCGCCCGGCGGCGTTCTGTTTTCGATAACTGCACACAACAGGCGTAGGGCTTCGGCTCTGCGCCTGTTTCAATTATAAAGGAGGTGATCCCCCGTGCTCTTATCCAGCGAACACTTGTAGCCAACTGACCGACCTGCAAACCAGACCCCAGCAATCCAGATAATCAAAAATATAAATTTTGAGGAGGCAACCATTATGTCATTTTTTAGCGGGCAAGAACTACAGTATATCCAGCGGAAGCAAAAGGAACTTGAGGACGGGCTATTCATGATCAAGGCATTGGCGGAGAACGGCCAGATGGAAGAAGCAAACGAGGAAGCGGTTGGGTTCGCACTCGCATCGGAAAAGCTCGCAGAGCAGGTTCGGAATATGATCGCCTACAGCGGGCACCCCAACGCCAGGGAGATGCTGAACGAGATGATCCTGAAAAGCGTCCCGGTCTCGATCAAGTACACGCCGGAGGGCTGGTTTATGATGAGTATGCCCGCGCTGATGCCCGACCGGAAGCGAGGAAACATGGACTACCTGCGCGGCTACCTCTACCCCTTCCTGGAGCGCTTCATGGATGAAAACCCCCGCCGCCAGTTCGGCAAGAGCGTGATCGCCTTCCGGCTCATCTACGACCATGAGCGCCCCGAGTGCCAGTTCCGCGACTTCGACAACTACGAGATCAACACCGTCGTGGATGCCGTGGCATTCTATCTGCTGCCCAGCGATGGGCCAATGCACCTGGAGCATTTCTATTGCACCGCTCCGGGCGAGGCCAGTTGCACCGAGGTCTATCTTGTGCCTCGGGAAGATTTCAAGCGCTTCTACCTTGCCTTAAAAGCGGCGAAATTGGTGCGCCGGAAGTCAGAACCGATCCGCAATAAACGCGAAAAAAGATATGCGTCAAACCCCATTTTTGGACCTTTTTTTGACGCATATCTTTTTTGTTTGAACAAACACAGGCATATCAAGGCTTTGGGGGCTGTTCGACAGACCGCGGTCGCGACAAAGAGAGCAGTCCCCATGCCGTAATCACCACAATTCAAAGGAGGCAGCTATGGTCAACGTGAAGGCGGGCAGTCATGTGCATCAACTCCTGCAATTGCTCTCAGTTGCGGGGGAGGTGCCAGCTTCTTCACTGCATATGCTCGGGAGCGAGAGGGTCGTCAAGATCCTGGTGCATAAGCTGGAGGCGGTACAGGACGTGCGCTTCTCGGTTGAGGGGCAGGTGTATCATACCAAGGTGTTGCAAGCGAGTGGGCAACGGAAGATGCGCACGGTCCGATTGTTCTGTGGCGCTCTGCCGCTGCTGGACGAGCTGCACCCGGAGGCGCGGGCATATTACATGAACGCCTTTCATCAGCACAAGTTTTCGGGAAGTTTCTATCACATTGAGCGCAATCACCGGGTGGGTGAGGCAATCTCCTTGGCCATGATGGCCGGGCTTGAGTTCCGGCCCTACGCGCTTCCCCGGCTGCAACATACTGACTGGCTTCAAGTCGTCCCCTCCAAACCGAGTTTTTACATCGCCCGGGACTTCAAGGGGAATGACTTTGACGCCATGGACAAGACCACGTTCACCCGGATTGTCGGCGCGGTGTTCTACCCCGGCGGATGCTATGCCGTATACAACACGCGGGACGCGGTGATGAAGTGGTCCGGCACGGGTGAGTTCAAGGCGCACTATCTCATCACTGCCCTTGCTCGTTGGAACGCCAGCTTGCGCGAGGTCAATTCCGCATTGCTGCTGGGGAACGACCCGGCGGTGGCGCTCCAGACAATTCTAGAGTCAGACAAAACCAAGCGAAAATCCTCGCGCGTCGATAAGCTCTACGAGCGCGTACATTTCGTCCCCCTGAACTCAGATGGAATCCAGCTCCTGCGAATCCTGACTCTCCCAAACTGGAACGAGCGTGTGCTTGATGCCCTGTTTGAGTCTGACACGAGGCCCAAGGGCTATGGCTTCATGGAGTATGACGCCGTTATCAATGGGAGATATGTTCTATCCCACCTGGACTCAGACTTGGGTCGGCTGATTCGCTTCCGTGAGGGTGTTCGCTTTGAGTCTGAGGAGCGGACGGGAAGGCAGTTTGGAGTGGTATGCTATCCCTGGCAGGTGGAGTTCCTGCGAGCCTATCTGGAGGGGTGTGCCGGACTCAGGGTGATTCGGATGGAGGCGCTTTGGGATGCGCTGCAATGAGCAGTATGCATTGACTTTTTGTGCCCCGCGCGTTATAATAATCATTGTAATGGCGGGGCCGTTCCTGTTCAAGAAAGGAGATTATGATGACAGGCACCCTGCAAATAAAGAAGCTCAAGGACGGCGAATATTTCTACGTTGTCCTCAACCTCTACGAAAACGGCAAACGCAAGCCCAAATGGATTCACACGGGCCTACGCACCAAGGGAAACAAGAAGCGGGCTGAGCAGATGCTGCGAGATCTCTTGCGGGAATACGAGCAACAGGAGGCAGCCGCCGATTGCCGTTGCGGCATGCGGTTCAGCGACTGGGTACGCCAGTGGCTCTCGGAACGGGAGAAGCGCCTTGATCCCGTCACGTGGCAAGGCTATGACCTCACGGCAAAGGGCCATATCCTGCCCTATTTTGACGAACAGGGTACAACCCTCGCCGAGGTCACACGTCCGCTCCTGCAGGCCTACATCGACCAGAAACACGAGAGCGGACGCATGGACGGCAAAGGCGGGCTATCCCCCAAGAGCCTGCGGCACATCCGCAACGTGCTGAACCTTGCGCTCAAGGCGGCGATGTATCAAGGGCTGATCGTGGCGAACCCCTGCGATGGGTTGATCCTGCCACAGCGTGTGCGCTACGAATACGAGTATTTCAGCGTGGACGAGCTCAACCGGATGTTTGACGCGCTGCAGGCCGAACCGTTCTACCCGCTCTTCCGGGTCACGGCGGTGTACGGCCTGCGCCTGAGCGAGCTCATGGGGTTGCAATGGGACAGCGTGGACTTCGCCGCGAACACTCTCACCATCAAGCATACCGTGGTGAAAATGAAGACGTCCGTACTGAAGGACAAAACCAAAACCAAGTCCAGCTACCGGACCTTCCCTTTGTTGCCGGATGTGCGCGAGCTACTGCTGGAGGCCAAAGAGCGGGAACGGGAGTACAGGCAGCTATTCGGCAGAGAGTATGTTGAGAATCCCTATATTTTCAAGTGGGAGGACGGCAGGCTCCTTGCCCCGGACTACGTGAGCCGGAGTTTCTCTAAGCTGCTGAAAAAGCACGGGCTGAAGCACATCCGCTTCCATGATCTCCGCCACAGCTGCGCAAGTCTGCTGATTGCGTTGGGCTATACGCCGAAGCAGATACAGGAGTGGTTGGGTCACGCCAATATCAGCATCACGATGGACGTGTATGGCCACATGGATTTGCGCGACAAGTTCCCAATCGCGGCAAGCATCGCGGAAAAATGCCCGCCAAGTGTTAGACAGAGTGTTAGAACGAGCGCCTGAAACACGGCTTGGAGCAAAAAAGTGAAACCCCCAATGCCTTACGCATCAAGGGTTTCGGGCTGGCTCCCCCTGTTGGACTCGAACCAACGACCCTGGATTTCAATATGCCAACATAGGTAGCCCACTTGCTGTTATTAATATAGCATTGGGCCTTGCTACTGTCAATAGCTTTCGCTATGCAATCGCAAATTCCACGCTAATGGCTTGCTCTTTTCTGCCTGTGACAGGGTTTGCCGCAGCCTGCCCAACGGTAATACGTCTTACCAGTTTACTCAACATCAGTGGCGTAAGCTCATTCACATCAATTATTTCACGGATAAAAGAAGTGAAAGCAAATGCATGGCGCTCTAGGTCGTTTTGGCGGCGTTGTATTGCATCGAATGCTGCCAACTTTTCTTTGAGATCATCCTGCTCCGCATTGAAATTTTTGAGCATCTTTTGAAACAGCTCGCCAGTGATCACACCCGTAACGCTATCCTCATAAAGCTTCGCAACAATTTGATCAATCTGCGCTACGCGCTGCCGGGCTTGCTGTTCATCCTTTAAGAGGATAGATGATTTACGTGCAGCCATGTACTGGCTTTCCTGTTCAAGTGATTTCATGAAGCGAGCCTCATTGTTTTGCGCGGCCCGCGCCTTGGCGCGTATGTCTTGCAGCAGCAAGGTGCTTACGCTCTCGAACGTAACGTAATGCGTGGAGCAGTGCTCTTTCCCTTTGCGCTTGTAAGTGCCGCACATGAATTCACCGCGCTTCCCATTACCGAAATCCCGGTTGTAGAAGGTCATCGCCGCGCCGCAGTCCGCACAGAAGATATAGCCTGATAGCATATGTATCTCGCCGTTTTTGCCTTCTCTTTTGCGTGAAGCAAGCCGTTCCTGTGCTGAATCCCAAAGCTCCTGCGAAATGATTGCCTCATGTGTTCCTTCAGTAACGATCCATTCATCTTCTGGACGGAAAGAGCGATTTTTGCTGCGGATTTTCTTTGAGCGCGTCTTGCCATAGACCAGGTTGCCCAAGTAAATCGGATTGTTGAGAATTACTGTGATCGTTTTGTTGTTCCACTGGCAGTGAGGCGTAAAGGGGTTCTTCCTGTAGTAATCCGGGTTCTGCGCGGCGAAGTAAGATTGCGGGGTTAGAATGCCTTGACGCGTCAGGTGCTTCACGATGGCGCTGTAGCCGTAGGTAGTGCTGGCCATAGTGAAGATCATGCGTACCACTTCGGCAGGCTCGGGGTCGATCAGCAAGTGGTTGTGGTCGGCAGGGTCTTTCATGTAGCCGTAGGCCGGGCGGGAGGACAGGTACTGACCGCTTTTTGCACGGGCGTTGAGGGCCGAGCGGGTTTTCTTGCTGATATCCTTCGCGTAGAAATCATTGAACATGTTCTTGATCGGC
>Ga0123353_10018983_pt1 | contig 10199 bp, 15 predicted proteins | sample TergutLab28metaG_3_FD_92763 | JGI IMG/M metagenome (GOLD analysis project Ga0123353, IMG submission 92763) | Labiotermes labralis P3 segment gut microbial communities from Petit-Saut dam, French Guiana - Lab288 P3 | ecosystem: Host-associated > Arthropoda: Insects > Digestive system > Gut ...
ATGGGGGTAAAATTGGAACAGCTAAAGTTACTACAACCACGGTCACAAAAGGTGCAAAAGTAGGAAAACTTCCTACAACACCTAAAAAAACAGGATACACATTCAGTGGATGGTACACCAAGAAGAAATCTGGTGGGACAAAGATAACAGCTGCTATAAAGGTTAAAAAGAAAGTAACATACTATGCGCAGTGGAAAAAACAATACACACTAAACTTTGATGCTAATGGAGGATCGGTAACAACAAAGTCTAAAAAATTAACCAATAAACAAGCCTATGGCACTTTACCAACACCAACACGTTCTGGTTATACTTTTGATGGATGGTACACAGCCAAAAGCGGTGGAACAAAAGTAAGCACAACAACAAAAATGGTAGCGAAATCTGTTACAGTTTATGCACAATGGAAAAAAGGTACTTCAAACTCAGGCACGAATACGAACTCAAATAGAGTATTGAATGCAAATGAAAAGCAATTAGTAGGGGAATGGACTATGGTTTCATCTTACGGAGTAATATCTTACACATTTAACAGTGATGGTTCTTACATTGGCGCAACCCTTATAAAAAGTACTTATTCTTCTGATCTTTTTATTTATACTACTGGCTTATGGCATGAATCTAGTGGCACTATTTATGTGATTAATCGAATATCTAAACAAACTAAAGACAATGGGAAGACTTGGGAGCAATTACCTGCTGCAACACCGACTACAACAATGAAATATCGTATTGCTGTTGATGAGTATGGGCAAGTATATTTAGAAGATTTGGCATATGAAGGAGTCAGACATTACAAGAAGAATTGATGGGTAATTGCTAATTAAATCAAAAAAGAACCTAATTAAGGTTCTCCAAAAGTCATACTTTTTTTAATTTTTTTTATTTCTTTTTTTTAATTTACTAATTTTTCTATAAAAATATTACTTGTCATCTCCTTGGAAAAGAGATAATTGATATTATATATCAATATTCTATAGTTGATGTTATTATGATTAGCTTATTTAATCAGTTAATGGATTTGGTGATATTATTTCTTCTTATAAAGGACATTCTATATTTGCAGTATTATTAGGGGCTTTATTTTTTTTAAATCCCATTTCTATAGCTATGGTTCTCATTGGAGCTAATTTACCTGATTTTGATCATGATATCAAAAAGATTAACCTTTATAAAATGGAAATTGTGGGGCTTGTCCTGTTTATAACTTTCTATATTGTTGGCATTCCTTACTTTATTGGGATAATTCTGTGTATATTACCAATTATATTTTATTTTTCAAATCATAGAGGTTTTACTCATTCTTTATTGGGAATCATTATTTTGTCAATATTGGTATTTTTAGTAGTGTTGATGAGTGTAGCTGTTTTATCTCCATTTTTGAGTTCAGTGGGATTGATAAATGCGAACATGGATTTTGTTGTTCCACTACTGCCTCTTAGCTTGGTAGTGATGATTTTAGCTATTTTAACTTTGAACAAAAAATTAATAATTCCATTTTTGGTGTTATTTTTATTAGGGATGTTATTTTTGCCCTATGGACTTTCAACGTATAATATTCCTTTTTATAATAGTTTATTTGAGTATATTTCTTCTGTGTTTTCTATAGCTTCTACAACTACTATAAGTTCTATAATTCCTATTAACTCTATAAATTTTGTAATTGATTATAATTGTTATATTATGGCAATTTTTATATTTTTACCATTATTATTAGGATTTTTGAGTCATTTGATCCTTGATTCATTAACTCCTTCTGGAATAGAGCTTTTTAGACCATTTTCTTCAAAAAAAGTTCATAAAAAGTTTGCTGTTATTTGTTTTATTTTTATGCTTGTTTTAGCTATTTTGCAATATTCTGGGTTGTTTTTATAATTATCAGATGATTTAGAAAATATGGAATCGTTATTGCGTATAATTTTTATATTTTGTATAAGTTTTGTACCATTAATTTTATCATTTTATAAAAATTATTTTGTTATAATAGTTTTAAATATAGAAAGATTTATAATAAATAATCATGATAATTAATTAATAATCATGATTAAATTATATAATAAACTTAAAATAATATGTTAATAGTGGTTATGTTTTCATAATAATTCGCATTGTTCATTGATTTAAGAAATGGAGAATTTTAAATGTTCTTGAGTAGAATATACTATGGAATTGCTTATTTTATAGTACTTATAAGGGAAATAATCATTGGTGCTGTTGATACATCTAGGAGAGCTATTCGTGGTGGAGATACCATTGATCCTGTTGTCATTGATATTAAAACAGAACTTACTAGGCCTATATCTCAAACAATATTAGCTAACAGTATTACACTTTCTCCGGGAAGTTGTACAGTAGAATTGGATAGTGAAAATCAGATACTTAAAGTAGCTGTGATAGCTCCAAGAGCTATTGAAAAACTTATTCCATTTGAACCTTATATTAAAAAGATGTTAGAATAATTAGAATAATTAATTAGAATAAATATAATTAGAATAATAATAAAATAAGTATAATTAGAATAAATATAAAATAATTAGTATAATCTAGTATAATTTGAATGATAATTAGAATAGTTTCTTAAAAAATATATTATTAAGAATGGATTTAAATTTTTATAAAATTACTTGAATGTGATAATAATGGATATACTGCTAATTTCCAAATATGTTTTAATAATTGCACTAGTAATATTCATGTTTGCAGCGATTAGAATAGTTACTCATAAGACAATAGCTATGGGGCTCATTGGATCTTTTTCTATAGCTTCTATTGTATCTGTACTCATTTTAATTGTTGGAGATATTTATAATATTGGGTTCTATAGGGATATTGCTCTTGCATTACTTCTTCTTGGGATAGTAGGTACAATAGCTTTTGCAATGGCATTAAGGAGGGAATGATTTGGTTAACTTCATAATAGAACTCATTCAGTCAATTTTCTTGATTGCTGCAGCAGTTATACTACTAATCGTAGCTTTAGGAATCCTTCGTCTTGATGATGACATGGATAAAGTGATATATGTAAGAATACATATGCTTGGAATGGCTGATATTGCACTTGTTTTAGCTATGATTGGCTTGGGCCAATTCCTTCTTGCAGGTATTTACTTCGTACTCGCTCCATTTGTAGTTCATGCAATGGCTAATGCTTATTATTATGGTGAAGATGAACGTAAGTATGAAACTAGTGATGAACTCATTGGTAGAATTGATGACAATATTCATAATAAATTAGCTTTGGATGAAAATACAACTATTGATGCTGAATTTAAATCTAACTTTGAATCTAATATGGAATCTAGTGTTAGGTATAATAGTAGATCTAATAGTGAACTTGATGTTGGTTCTAGTGATAATTCTGGTGCTAAATCTGTTTTTGAATCTGATGTTGTATCTTATACTAAGTCTGAAGAATCTAGAGGCACTATTTCTAATAAACTTGATATTGTAATTAAAGAAGTTAGTACTGATGATATTGAAAATAGCAGTCTAAATAAAGATAGGAGAAAAAAGCATGATTGAACTTGTAGTAATGATTATCGCAGTCTTAGGTTGTATTCTTGCAATCATGCAAAGAGACTTACTTAAAGCAGCTATTTTAACTGGAATTAATGGGGCTTGTGTAGCTTTTCTATTCCTATTTCTTCTCTCTCCTGATGTAGCTTTAACCCAAGCTATTGTGGGAGCAGCTATTGTTCCAGTATTTTTAGCAATGGCCATATATAAAACTCAAAGGATGGATGATAAATGACTGACATTCTATTGATTTTAAGTGATGTTCAACTAATGGCCTTGTTTACATCAGCAGCTATTATTGTTATAGGGCTTTATGCTGCAATATTCCTTGATAATATTATAAAAAAAATCATTGGAATAGCTTTTATTGAAGAAGGAGTTAATCTTTTTATTGTAACTCTTGGTTATAAATCTGGAGGTGTCATTCCGATAATTTTGCCTGGAATGAATGCAGATTGGTTTGCTGCAAATGCTGCATATCCTTTACCTCAAGCATTAGTTCTTACAACCATTGTTATAGGAGCAAGTACACTAGCCGTAATGTTGGCTATTGCAATGGTTTTATATAGAAAACATGGTACTTTAAGTGCATCTGAAATATTAGGGGATAAAAAATCTCAAATTGATGATAAGAAAGTTGTGGATGAAAATAGTGCTGAAATAGGGTCAGGTGATAAAAATGAATGATTTGATTCCTTTGATGGTTGTCATTCCAATAGCTTGTGCTTTACTTTTAAATCTTTTCCATAAAAAGGATAAAACAGTCACTATTTTAGCTATAATTGTGGCTTTTGTATTGCCACTTATTCCAATACTTTCAAATTTTGGTTTACATTATTTCGGAGGGCATGCACCTTTAATAACTGATTCAACATTATTATCTACTCTTCCAACACTTGTGCAAGATTCAGCAGTGGCTCTTTTCCATCCAGCTATTACATATTCTTATGGAGCTTTACAAAAGTTATTCATATTCATCTTAGGGATAGTAGCATTCTTTGCAATATTCACATCATTAAATCAAAATAAGACGGTTTCTGGTCCTTTAATGTTTTTAATGTTTATGGGAACAGCTGCAGTAACAGCACTTTTACTCTCTGATGATATTTTTCATATTTATGTCTTCTTTGAAATAGCTACTTTAACTCAAGCAGGAATAATTTTAGCTTCAAAAACTGAGGGTAACTATGAGACCGCACTTAAATATATGATATTGGGGTCTATTGGTGCACCAATACTTCTTTTAGGCATAGCATTTGTCTTAGGTGTTGTTGGTAGTGTAAATATTACTGACATTGTTTATGCTATTTCTAATAACTTAGTAGATCCATTGTCTCCAGCAATATTATTTGCATTTGCTTTGATGTTCTTTGGTTGGTTGTATACTTCGGGTTTACCTCCATTCCATACTATTAAATCTGCTGTTTATAGTAAAGCACTTCCAAATTCGTCTGCTTTACTTCAGGCATTTACTGTTATCACATTTATAGCTATTGGAATAGCTCTATTTAGGATTTTCGCATATCTTCCATTCTTTAAAACGCTGGTTATAATATTTTCATTAGTTGCAATGGTTTTAGGTCTCACAATGGCTATTATGCAAACAGACTTCAGAAGGATGATTGGATTTTTAGCTGTAGGTGAGTTAGGATATATAGGTCTTGGATTTGGCCTTGCAACTTCACTATCAATTACTGCAGGTCTTTTCCAAGCAGTTAATGAGCTTGTAATAACTGCACTTCTATTCATTGGATTTGGCATTATTCTTTATCTTACAAAAACATCAGATATTAGAAAACTTGGAGGAATGATTAAATATAGTCCCGCAGTTGCAGTAATGATTTTAATTGGTGGCTTTGCAATGGCAGGTGTTCCTCCATTAAATGGTTTCCAAAGTAAATTAATGATCATCCAAGCATCTTTAGATGCAGGTTTCCCAGAAATAGCAATTATAGCAATACTTGTGAGTATTGTTACATTTATGGTGTTCATGAAAGCATATCATTCGATATTTTTAAAACCAAAACCAAATAGTTTAAAAGTGATTGAAAAGTCAGTTCCAAAATCATCAATAGTTGCAATAGTTGTATTATTATTAATATGCATTATTTTGGGAGTTTTCCCTCAATTAGCTACAGACACTATTTCACAATTTGCAATGGGGTTGATTTAGATGGGATTTTATGATAAGATTGTTGATTCATTTAGAAGCATGGCTGATATTAAAGGAAGAATAAGCAAAGACCCAACTACAAATGAAGATGTGTCTTCTGCATTAGCTGCAGAATTAACTTTAATTTCAACTCTTCTTATTGCAGCACTTTTATTAAGACATATTAATATAGCTTTGACAGTAGTTATACTTTTAGGTTTAGGCCTTTTTTTAATTACTAATATGCCTCTTATTCCAAAGCTTAAACGGGAACAAAGTGACTCTCTAGAAAAAATGACCTTTTATGTAATTCTTACTTTAGGAATTTTAACAACTGTAATTTATTGGGGGATTATCAATGTCTAAGGATAATAAAGAATTTAGTGAAGATTATGATGGATCTAAATATACTAGTGTTAAAACGCTTATATTGTCCATAGCTACAGCTCTTTTTGCTTTAACATTATTTGATGCTATTTATGGCTTTAAAAATCTTATAGTTCCAGGGATTAATGAAATATATAATGCTTTAGGAACTCAAATTCAACCTAACATGGTGACTTTAGTAGTGTTTGATTGGAGAGCTTTTGATACTCTTGGTGAAGCATTGATATTGGTAACTGCAGTAGTTACAGTTCTTTTAGTATTTGGAAGAGGAATTGTGGAGGATAAATAATGAACCCTATTCTTAAGTTATTCGCATTTCCAGTATCATTTATGATGATTTGTTTAGGTGTTTTTACTGTATTGGGGGGACACATCACTCCAGGTGGAGGTTTTCAAGGAGGAGCAATGATTGCAGGGGGAGTTATACTTTGTATTATTGTTTATGGGCTTAAAAATAGTCCTATAAAATTTTCCCACGATTTTATATCTGCAGTTGAAAGCATAGGTGCTTTAGGTTTTGTTCTATTAGGGTTAGTAGGATTATTCTTTTCTGGATTTTTCCTATATAATGTAGGGACTGATTTCTATAGTATACTTCCACAGTCAATAGTAAATATATTCCACTATAATGACCCAACTAATACGGGAATAGTTCCTTATTTAAATGTTTTCATTGGATTAAAAGTTTTTGTAGGTTTAAGTGCGGTTGTAATAGCATTTGCACAATTTAAAAGATTAGAGGATCATCAAGAAGATGAACAATAATGTTTATGTAAGGTTTTATAGGAGATTTATTAATGTTATTATATTTAGGTCCAATAATATGTGGTTTCTTACTAGGATTTTTATTAGGAACAAGGATTAAAAACAATCCAAAAAGTGATGTTAAATTTACAATTGGATCATATGTTGTTATATTTGTTGTGGCTCTTATTATAGCTTGGCAAATAGGACCATTTGCATATTATGATGATATAGCCATATCTACTGCATTTGCATCTGGAGCAATTGGTTTAATAGCTGGGAAAATATTGTTAGGAAGTTAAAATCATGTTTTTATCAACAAATAAATGCGAAGGAATCGGAGAATGTATTAAAATATGTCCTACCGAAGCTATTCGCATTATCAATGGTAAAGCTTTTAGTTGTATTACTTGTGGAGCATGTTTTGAAGCTTGTCCAAATCAAGCCATATTCAAAAATAAGTATGTAGGATATGTAGTTGACAGGGCTAAATGTAATGGATGTGGAGTTTGTGAATATACTTGCCCAGTTAACAGTATTCATATTGAAGATGGCATAACTAAAGGGATTTGTGCAAGATGTGGAATATGTGTAGATGCCTGCCCAACTAATTCTAGAGTTGATGGTCTTGACTTAATTGAAAAAAAACAATTAAATTTCTTGAAATCTCTTAAGATAGCTATTCCTACACTTAAAGAATCTAAACCAGTAAAGTCAGAAGTTAAAAGAAATTGTGTTGGAACTGATTATGATGAATGCATTTTATGTGGTAGATGTGAGTATTATTGTCCTACAAAAGCTATAAATGTAAATGTTGATCATTCAGGTAAATGTAGTGAATGTAGATTATGTGTTGATCTTTGTCCTGCTGATGCTATAAAAAAAGGCGTTATTGATCATGATAAATGTGTTTTATGTTTAAGTTGTCTTAAAAATTGTCCAAATGGTGCAATCAAAGCTGGCAATTTTGAAGTTAATATTATAAAAGGTGATGAAGAGATTACTGGTTCAATTATTTCTTGTCTTAACTGTGGTTTGTGTGCTGATAATAGCAGTACTGGTGCTTTAAAACAAATTAATGGTAAGATGAGGTATGATCCTTCTATTGATATTGAAGGAACTTATGATAAATTAGATAATGACTATAATAATGACTATAATGATGAATATGATAATGAGATTCTTGATAATATCTTAGATGATGCATTTGATAATGAAGATACTAGGCTTGATAATATTAGTGCTAATGATGATATGGCACTAGCTAAAGAATTACTTAAAGTTGAAATCGAATCTGAAAAACTCAATCAAAGAGCTATTAATGGGTGCCCTGTTTCTACCTTGAGAGAAGATGTAGAAAATGCTAATAGTTTTGGTAAGGTTATTGGTAATGGCCTTGTTGGGTACTGTGTATCTTGTGGTAAATGTGTGAAAGTGTGTGATAAACAAAATGCACGTAGCTTTGTAGCTGTTAAATGGGATGGCTCAGTTTCAGATGACTGTATTTCTTGTGGAATATGTAGTGAACTTTGTCCAAAAGAGGCAATCACCTTAAAAAGAGATACAATAGATGTAAATACAGACAAATGTGTCTTGTGTGAAACTTGTGGAATTCACTGTCCAGTAGATGCAATTCCTAAAACTACTATGGCTAAAAAACGTATAGCTTGTGGATTTAATTTAATTGATAATAAGCTATGTATGAATTGTAAGTTATGTTATAGAATCTGTCCTGAAGACGCAATTATTGATAGAGAAGATATCGGTATGATGGTTGTTGATGATAATAAATGTATATATTGTGGTGCTTGCCGTAATGCTTGTCCTACAAAAGCATTTATATTTGAAAGAGAATTTGAAGATTCTAATGATTCTATTGATAAGACATAATCTAATTAATCATTTAGGTGTTTAAATGAAAAATTTAATAAGAATAATGCTGGAAGGAGCTTTTGGAAATTTTAAAAAGATTTTTTTTGCTTCTAATAGAGTAACTGACATGGAAATGCGAGAAAATATCTTGCAAGGTAAAGTTAAACCAAAAGATAAGGTAGCTGTTGATGCTTGTATTGGTTGCTCTGGTTGTGCTAATGTTTGCCCAACTGATGCAGTCACTATGGTTGATTTAGGCGAGAGCGAAGAGTTAATGGATGGTTGGACTAAAACTCAAATTCCAAAACTTAATAGTGAAAAATGTGTTTTTTGCTATTACTGTCACGATTTTTGTCCAGTTTATGCATTATTTGGTGAAAAAGCCACAATCCATCCTAATGATGTTGGTGAAGTAGAACTAAATCTTGAAGAGAATATGAATAAACCATTTAAGATTTCTGAAGACAAACTTGCATTTATTTCTCAATACTTGTCTGATAAGACTGTATTAAAAAATACTGATGAAAATAAACTTGAAAGATTACATAAACTTAGTAAATAATTAATAAATAATTAATAAACAATTAATAAATAATTATTGACAATAATATTAGTAATACAATAATATTAAAATAAAATATTATCTATAAAATATTAACTTTAAATAAATATAACTTTAATATAATCAATAAAATAAATGAAATATAAATGATAATAATATTCAATAAATAATGAGGGATTTAATGAGCCTTAAGTCATTTTCAAGGGCAAGAGCTGTCCATTTAATGTTAGTATATACTGGAGGGTGTAATGGTTGTGATATTGAGATAGTCAATGCTGTTCTCTCACCTAAGTTTGATGCTGAACAATATAAGGTTTTCTTAACATGGAACCCTCGTGAAGCAGATGTTTTAGTAGTTACAGGTCCTGTAACTAAGTTTAATGAAGAACCTCTAAAAGAGATTTATAAGGCCATTCCAAACCCTAAAGCTGTTGTAGCTGCAGGAGCATGCGCTTTAATGGGTGGTGTATATAAAAATATTCATGGAGATATTCCTTCTGAGGAAATTATGGGACCAGTTGAAAATATCATTCCAGTTGATGCAAAAGTGCCAGGGTGTGCTGTTAGACCAGAAGATCTTCTTTCTGGAGTAGTAGCTGCACTTCCTAAGTTATTAGAAGCAGATTAGGATTATTATGAATCAGAATTATTAATATTATTATATATTAAAATTATTTACAGTATAATAATATATAATTAATATGCAATATAATTATTTACAATTAATATTACGATTAATGGGATATAATGACTAATGAAAATAGACCAGTAAAGCAGGAAGTAATAGAAACCGAAGTATCTTTAGGAACAGTTCATCCTGCTGCTTTAGAACCATATAGAGTTAGGCTTTTTGTTGAAGATGAAATTGTAAAAGATGCAGAAATTACAATTGGTGTAAATCATCGAGGAATTGAAAGGATAATGGAAGGACTTCCTGTAGAAAAAGCTAATGCTCTTACAGAAAAA